>Ga0268262_10000456_pt1 | contig 54066 bp, 53 predicted proteins | sample TergutNc150P3_FD_190354 | JGI IMG/M metagenome (GOLD analysis project Ga0268262, IMG submission 190354) | Nasutitermes corniger P3 segment gut microbial community from laboratory colony in Florida, USA - Nc150 P3 (SPAdes) (version 2) | ecosystem: Host-associated > Arthropoda: Insects >... | reverse complement strand
CCAAATGGAGCACTTGTTTTTGAGGATAGGGGGTAAATATGAAATATGTTATTATAGGTAATTCTGCGGCTGGAGTTGGAACAGTAGAAGGCATAAGGCAAATAGACAAAGAAGGTGAAATAACCATCATCACCGATGAAAACTATCACACCTATTCCCGCCCTCTTATATCTTATCTTTTGCTAGGCAAAACAGACGAAGAGAGGATGAAATACAGAGACAATGATTTTTACACAAAGAACAACGTTAAAATGCTTCACGCAACTGCAAAAGAAATAGATGCAAAATCAAAGCAGGTAATTTTATCCAGCGGAGAAAAAGTACCTTACGACAAACTCCTTGTAGGAACAGGCTCTTCGGCTTTTGTTCCGCCATTTGATGGGCTTGATTCTGTAAAAGAAAAATTTACCTTTATGAGTTTGGACGATGCAAAAAATTTGGAAAAGTCGCTTGCTCAGGATAAAAAAGTGTTGATTATAGGTGCTGGGCTTATTGGACTTAAATGTGCAGAAGGCATTTTAAAAAGAGTTGCTCATATCACGGTATTAGACCTAGCTCCAAGAATTTTATCCAGCATTTTAGACGAAGGTGGAGCAAAAATGGTTCAAAGCCATCTAGAAAGCAAAAATATTGAATTCAAACTTTCTGCAAGCGTTAAAAAATTTGATAAGAACACCGCCATTTTGGAAAGTGGAGATAAAATACCATTTGATGTTTTGGTTTTAGCGGTTGGAGTTCGCCCAAATACTGCTCTGTTAAAAGGCATTGCAAAAATAGACAAAGGCATTGAGGTAAACCAAAAATCCGAAACCTCCGCCCCAGACATTTACGCAGCCGGAGACTGTACCCAAACCACAGATATTTCTTGCGGTCAAAACAAAATTATGGCATTGTTGCCAAATGCTTATATGCAGGGCGAGTGTGCTGGCATAAATATGGCAGGCGGCGAAAAGAAATTTGATAATGCAATACCTATGAACGCTATCGGTTTCTTTGGTCTTCACATGGTGACTGCGGGTAATTATTCCGGCGATGTATATGCCAAAACTGAAACAGGAAATTACAAACGTTTATTTTATGGCAATAACAAACTAAACGGGTATATCCTAATTGGTGGCGTTGAGAGAGCAGGAATTTACACGAGCCTCATTCGCGAGAGCAAACCGTTAGATACGATAGATTTTAAGCAGGTTTGCGAGAAGCCGGAGCTTATTGCGTTTGTGAGGTGAGTTGTGAATATGGCAAAATCGTTTTTCATTTTGCTACTTCTGGTTTTTGCCATCCACGCACAGCAAGAACCGAAAAAATTGGAGCGGGTTGCGATATTGAATACGGTAGGTGATGGCGACTTAATTTACCTGACTGAGAGGTTGCGCGAAATTGCGGTGAATATATTGCCTAAAGATAATTATTCCATAATGACTGCGCAAAGCATAATAGACTATCTAGGCAAAGATGATGCTGTGAGAATTTGCAAAGAAGCGCAATGCATAGCAGAAATAGGTAGAAAAATATACGCAGATTATGTTTGCCAAGCAAGGATTGGGAGTTTCGGTGACAGTTTGACTATCAATATGGAATTATACAGCAGCGGAAACAGTACCTTAGTTGATTCCTTTACGGGCAAAGCGAAAAATATATCCGGCTTGGAAGTTGTTATAAACGAGAAGGCACCTCAAATGTTTAGAAAAATGCTCGGCGTTTCAAGTGTGCCCATTATTAAATCAGGTACGTACGCTGTGCAAACCGCAGGTGGCGGTTACGAGTTTGACGGAGGGAAAAGCTACTTGGTTAATTTAAGCACGGAGCCAGCAGGCGCGATTATGAGCTTTGACGGAGTACCTGCCGCTAGCTGCCCGAAAACTCCCTGCAAGGCAACGCTTCGCGAGGGCAGCGTACGTATTATAGCAGCATTGGATCAATACGAAACGGCAGATACAACTGTTTCTATAAAGCAGAATAACCAAAACATAAATATCAGACTAAAGGCGAATTTTGGAGTGTTGGAGATAAAGCCAGCTTACTTGGACGATATTGGCAAAGATGTTCCGTGGAACTTGACAATAAACGACAAGCCATATTCATCTTGGGAAAACAGGCTTTCACCGGGTAAATACAAGGTGGAACTCAGCCACAGGTGCTACGAGGCTTTGAGTTTTGAAGCAGGCATAAATAAGGATAAACGTGAAATTTTTGATATGTCTAAATACATAGCATTGAAAAATGGTGGCTTGATTTTGAATGTAGAACGAAATGGCGAACCCGTTAGCGATCCGGTTTTTGTAAATGGCAGGCAAGTTGGAGAAACCCCTTTCAGTGGTGCTGTTCCGTTGTGTGCGAAAATAGAGATAGGTGAAAATAGAGAAACGGTGGATGTTAAGCTGAAGTATAATGATAAGGTTACGCATACCGTAAAGAACATCGGTGAAGTGAGTGGTGGCTACCTTACCGATTCACGTGATGGCAAGAGATATAAAGTTGTAACGATAGGTAGCCAGATGTGGATGGCGGAGAATTTGAACTATAAAGCAAGTGGCTCAAAGTGCTATGACAATCAGGAAAACAACTGCCAGAAATACGGGCGGCTCTATGATTGGGAAACAGCAATGAAGGTTTGTCCTAGCGGCTGGCATTTGCCTAGCTATGCTGAATGGACGACGTTGATAAATTCTGTTGGCGATAAAGCAGGAATAAAACTAAAATCGGCTAACGGATGGAATACAGTCTACAACTATAAAGCCGGCACAGATGCCTACGGCTTTGCGGCTTTGCCTGGCGGCTGCAACGGCCCGTCGTATGAAGACCGCTTCGAAAATGTCGGCGAGGACGGCTATTGGTGGAATGCGACTGAGAATAATGCCAGCACCGCCAACCTCTGGCGCATACACTCCAGCTTCGATTGGGTCCAAGATAAAATTGAGTTTAAGCTTCGTATGTTTAGTGTTCGTTGTTTGTGGGACGAAATAGATGTTGGTTATAATGCTTATGCAAGTATAGATAATGGTTTGGGTAGAACCAAAGCGGAGCCAGAAAAAAGCATTTTGCCTAGCATTGCGTTTAGCCTAGTTGGGGCTGGGCTTATTTATGCTGGGGTGCATTTTAAAAATAAATCTGATGAATATTATAAAGAATACTCTTCTTTGTCGAGAACAGGTCTAAAACAATATGACGATGCTTGGGATAAAGTAGAAGATTCTGGAACGTATAGCGGTTGGAGCTTTGGCTTAGGTGGGCTTTCTTTGAGTATTGGAATCATTAGCCTTATACTTGGAGGATTTTAACTATGAGATACTTTTTCGTTTTTGTAATTCTCTTGCTTTTAGGATGTGAATATCACGAGCGTGATAATCCCGACGATCCTGGTGCTGGAAAGCATTATAATCCTGAACCGCCGTATAAACCGGAGAGTTCAAGCTCAACGCCGAGCAGCAGTTCCAATGTTTTGCCAAGTAGTTCAAGCAGTTCAATAGAAATTTCGTCAAGCTCAACGCCGAGTAGCAGTTCCAATATTCTACCAAGTAGTTCAAGCAGTTCAATAGAAATTTCATCAAGCTCAATTCCGAGTAGTTCGTCTTCAAGCGAGAGTGCAGATAATTATATTAAATGGGATGGATGTAATGTGTCAGAGCTAGATTATAGAAATCAGCTCATTTTCGAAAAAGGAAAAACTATTGTTGAATTCGCATGTGATAGTTGGAAAAATGATTATTATATAGGTTGCCAAGGCAATCGTTTTAATTTTACCGTTGAAATTGAGGGACATAAAGAAGGAGATACGGAAAATGATATAAGACCCAATGGTGGTGATAATGGTTATAATTTTCCAAATCTTCAACCCACTCAAGATGGTAATTTATATCGTTATCCAGTACCTGTAACAATAATAACCAATGAATATGAGCTAAAATGCGGAATATGGTAAAACTCTGCTTTACCCCATTCCCCTTTTAAACTTATTGCTCCACCACAAAAGGAAGGGAGCGCTTATGCAAATTGAGGAATAAGTACCTACAATAATGCCAGCAGACATAACTATGCCAAAATCTCTGATGCTTGAACCGCCCATAATCGCAAGAACCACGCACACGAACAAAGTGGACAAGCTGGTGATTATTGTGCGGGAGAAACTCTGGTTAATTGAAATGTTTATGCGCTCTTCAAGCGTTTCTTTGGCGAGCAATTTATTTTCGCGAATACGATCGTAAATAACTATTGTATCGTTAATTGAATAACCAATCATCGTTAAGAAAGCCGCTATCATTGCGCCATCCACTGGAAGCCTGAATAAGCTTATAACACCTAGGCAGAGAATTGTATCGTGAATTAGCGTGATTATTGCACCCGCGCCAAAGCCGAGACCCATTTTGCCAAAACGCGCCCATATATAAATGCCAATGCCAATCCACGAGAGAATAACGGCAAGTATTGCGTTAAAGCGAAGCTCGCCGCCTATTGTTGGTCCAACTACGTCTTCGGCAACAATTCTTGGAGTGCCAGCGTTTGCTAGCGCAGCGTTTAGCACAGCGGTTTTGGTTTTAACAGCTTCTTCGCCAGAATCTTGAGTTTGAATGCTCAACATATATTGGTTCAGCGATGTGCCGCCTAGTTTGCGAACTGTTGCATCGCCCAAACCACCTTTGCCGAGAGCGTTGTTAAGTTCTTCGGTATGAATGGAATCGTCTGCATATTCAACCGTGTAAACCAAACCTCCGGTGAAATCTATGCTGTAATCAAAACCTTTTAAAACTCCAAGCGCAATGCAAGCTATGCAAAGCCCAATGGAGAGTTTTGCCCAAATTCCACGTTTGGAAACAACTTGAAATTTTGCCTCTTGCAACCACTTTATGCCATTGCCTATATTTATGCTTTTCGCATCGTGTTTGGAAAGTTTAAGGTCAAAAATAGCTCTTGTAACGGTTAAGGCAGAGAAGAGAGATGCAGCTATGCCAACCATCAAAGTTAAACCAAAGCCTTTTACTGGACCTGTGCCTATTTTATAAAGAATGAATGCAACCAAGAATGTTGTTACGTTTGAATCTAAAATTGCGCTGAATGCTTTTTCATAACCTTTTGAAACCGCCATTCTCGCCATTTGACCTGCTCGCAATTCTTCCCTTATGCGTTCGTAAATTATTATGTTGGCATCCAAAGCCATAGCCACCGTTAAAATCATGCCGGAAATACCCGGCAGCGTTAGGGTTGCGTGGAATATTGAAAGAGCCGCTCCTATAATCAAAACATTTATGAAAATACCTGCGTTAGCCACCAAGCCGGCAAAGTTATAATAGAATATCATAAACAAAAGACATATCACAAAACCTATTACCGCAGAACCAAAACCAGCTTTGATGTTCTCTTCGCCAAGGCTTGCCCCAACATTTCTCAGTTCCACAATTTTCATTGGTGCAGGCAATGCGCCTGCTCTTAAAACAACAGCTAGCTGGGTTGCCTCTGCCATGCTTTCCAAGCCTGTGATTTGAGCTTCGCCATTTGGTATGCGGTCGCGAATAACAGGTGCGCTAATCACCTGCCCATCCAAAACAATTGCCATTTGCTTGCCAACATTGTTTCCAGTTACCGAGCCGAATTTTTTTGGTCCCATTCCTTTAAAGCGAAGAGATACCGCTACCTGCCCAGCAGAAAGTCCATCGGAAACGCGGTGCGGATTTGCGGTGGCAATTTCTTTGCCGTCCATTTCTGTGCGGCGTTTTAGCAAATAGAGTTTTTTGAGTTTATTTCCGTTTTGCTCTTTTTCAAAACCGCGTCCCCAATAAAAAGCAGCATCTCTGGGGATTAAAGCCTGCACCCCAGGCATATCCAAAATAGCTTGTATTTTTGAAATATAGCCATCTGGAACAGCTAAATTAGAACCGTAATTAACCATATAGCCTGTGAAGGGGCGTTCTGGGTTCAAATATGCTGCACTTTTGTCTTCAATTTTACCCTTGGCGGAATCTACTACTGCTGGCTCGTTTGTTTTGCCACCCAAGAGCAATGATTCATCGCTTAAAGAGTCTATTTCTGGAGTTGCCGCAGGTTCGGACTCCTTAGCCTCAGCGGAATCTGCCATAGGAAGGTTGCGACCTTTTAAGAAATTATCAATCAAAGTAAGGGTTTGCCCAGTTTTTTCTTGCTCTGCGACTATTTTAAATTCAAGCATAGCTGTGCCGCCAACCAAATTGCGAGCATCGTCAACATCCACACCTGCAAGGTCTGCCACAATACGACTATTGCCGCTGGGGTAAATTTGCGGTTCAGAAAGACCGTATTGGTCAACTCTGTTGCGAATTATTTCAAGCGAGCGTTCTTGAATGTCAGAGGCTTCGTCTGGTTTAAGACCGCTTTTGTCTATTTCTAGAATTATGCTTGTGCCGCCAGCTAAATCCAAGCCAAAATTCACGGATTTTTCCACAATTTTTGGATTTTCCTTGGCGAATTTCACCTTTTCGGTGCCTTGATTTTTATGATATTGAATTGAGGGCCACAAGCTGTAGCCTGAGAGCAACACAACTGCCAGAATTATCCATTCCCGGAGACCAAAACCTTTTTTTGTCATTTTCCTATCCTTTTTACCTTTTTGGTGGTCTTAGAATATAGAAAAATGGACTAATGCACCCTGTAAATCCAATGCCAATTTTTGCCTGTAATCCACAAATTCTTGCCATCAAAAGCTATTCCGTTTAGCACTTCTGCATTTGGATGCTTTTTTCTTATGTTTTTTGCTTGCTCCGAAAAATCCAGCCATTTCACAACATTGCCGCTTGGCAATGAAATAACGGCAATGGAGTCGCTATGCCACACATTGGCGTAAAGGGTATCGCCAACCGCTTCCAATTCGTTCAATAAAGCAATAGGAGTTTTTATTTTGTTAGTTATGCTCATATCTTTTGACGAAAGTTCAAAAAGCGAAGAACTGCCATTGCTCATAAGCCAGTTGCCTCTCCAAACAGTTAAACCCCAGCCCTCGCTAACGATTTTGAAAGTGCCTAAAAACTGCAAAGGATTTGCAGATAAAACAAAACCTAAATGGGAAGACCAAGTTAGCCAAAGCATTTTATTACCTATTTTTGCGATGCCCTCTCCAAAATGACTGCCCGGCATAGCTATGGAATCAAACGTCTCGCCTTTTTTATTCATTCTGTAAATTTTAGATTTGCCTTCCAAACCCGTTGACTCCCACAAGTCTTCGCCATCAAAAAAAAGCCCTTGCGTAAAACGAGTTTGCGAATGGGGAATTGAATCCAAAACACTCAATTTTTGCACAGGCAAAGCAGCATTAGCCGTTAGCCAAACCCCCAAACTAAGTAGTATATTCCGCGTTGATTTTAACATAATCGTAACTCAAATCGCAGGTATATACGGAGACTTTGGAATCTCCGGTGTGCAAATCCAAGGAAACTTTGTATTCTTTTTGCTTTGCAATTTGCGCCAGTTTCTCTTGAGCTGCTCTTATTGGCATACCATCTTTGACAACTTGCACATCTTCAAAATGCAGGGATAATTTTTCGGCAGGGAATACTACGCCACTTGCGCCAGCACTGCTGATTATGCGACCCCAGTTGGGGTCTTCGCCAAACAAGGCGCATTTCACCAAATTGCTTGTGGCTATGGATTTTGCAATTTGCATAGCTTCGGCTTTGCTGCGCGCTCCGCACACCTCAATCTCCACTCTTTTGGTTGCTCCCTCGCCATCGTTTACAATTTGCAAAGCCAAATGTTTCATCAATTCAAAAAGAGCATTGCGGGCATTGGACTGCTCGGTTATGCTTAAATCACTCAAAAAAACTCCGCTTTGCCCATTTGCTAGCAAAATGCAGGTATCGTTTGTGCTCATATCGCCATCCACCGTTATGGCATTGAACGATTCATTTACCATAACTCTGAATTCGGTTAAAAAATCTTCGGGAAGCCGCAAATCCGTTGTTATGTAGGCGAGCATTGTTGCCATATTTGGGTGAATCATTCCAGAGCCTTTGCAAGAACCTCCAAAACGTATTTCGCCTTTTGCTGTTTGCAAAGAAATGGAACCAGTTTTTATTATGGTATCGGTGGTGCATATAGCTTTTGCAAAAAGCTCGGAATTTTTGTTGCTTAACTTTTTTGCAAGTGAGGGGATTGCACTGCTTATTTTTTTCATTGGGAGCGTGTGCCCAATAACACCAGTTGAACTAACCAAAGTCGAGTATCTGCCAAGATCCAGTTCTTTTTCCACAAGCTCTGCCATAGATGCAGCATCCACATAACCCTGTTTTCCGGTGCAAGCATTTGCATTTCCGCTGTTTACTATTATTGCATTTATTGTATTATGGTTGGCTAAAACTTCCCTGTCGTACAAAACGGGAGCAGCTTGAACCTGATTTTTTGTGAATGTGGCAAAGCACCTAGCTGGTTCTTTGCTGTAAAGCAGAGCCAAATCCAAATTACCGCTGGTTTTTATGCCGGCTTTTATTCCGGATGCAAAAAAGCCTTTTGGAAAACAAACGCCACCATTTTCAATGTTTATCATAAAGCCTAATTTAGAAAAAGAGTGGCAGTGCCAAGCCTTTGAGCCCCCCTCAGAACTCACCCCTCCATGCTCGGCACTGCCAGATAAAAATTATACCCCCCCGAGTAAAAATACCCCTCCCCTCTCACACTCAAAATAGAATATTGGTGGCTATCCCTTTTTCAAGTATATTGCCCCCAAAGGTGGAACTGTTAATTCCAAACTGAACTGCCTGCCGTGAGACGGAGAGTCTTCTGTCCAGCGTTCTCCTGCGTTGCCCATATTGCTGCCACCCCAAAGCTGAGAATCTGAATTGAAAATTTCAATCCATTTTCCAGCAGCGGGAGCACCTACACGGTATGGAGCGCGAGGCACTGGCGTAAAGTTAAATACGCAAATGATAAGCTCCCAGTTTTTGGAACGCCGGAAAAAACTCAGCACAGAATTATCCACGTCGTCGCAAGAAATCCATTCAAAACCATCCCAGTGATGGTCTATTTCCCAAAATGCCGGTTCTGATTTATACAGCCTGCCGAGTGTTTTCATCATATTGTGCAAGCCGTTATGTACCTCAAAACCGAGCAAATGCCAATCCAAGGAATGTTGTTCTTCCCATTCCTTGCCTTGCCCAAATTCGCTACCCATAAACAGAAGTTTTTTGCCTGGATGCGCGTACATAAACGCATAAGCAAGGCGCAAATTTGCAAACTGCTGCCAACAGTCTCCGGGCATTTTGCTTAACATACTGCCTTTTCCATGAACAACTTCATCGTGTGAGAGGACTAAAATAAAGTTTTCGGAATAAGCGTAAATCATGCTGAATGTTAAATTGTGGTGATGATATTTTCTGTGAATAGGCTCTTTGCTAACATAAGTTAAAAAATCATTCATCCAACCCATATTCCACTTGTAATGGAAACCCAAACCACCGTATTCAGGTGGGCGTGTGATGCTTGGGAAACTCGTGGATTCTTCGGCAATGAAAATAGCGTGAGGAGCGTGTTTGCCCATTATGCTGTTCAAATGCTTTAAAAATTGAATTGTATCGTAATTTACATTGCCGCCATCTCTGTTGGGAATCCACTCTCCGTGGTTTCTGCCATAGTCCAAATAAAGCATACTAGCAACGGCGTCAACGCGGAGTCCATCTGCGTGGAATTCGCGAAGCCAATACATTGCATTTGAAATCAAAAAATTTGCAACCTCCGTACGCCCATAGTTGAATATATAGGTTCCCCAATGCGGATGCTCGCCTTGTCGTGGGTCTGCGTGTTCATAACAAGCGCTGCCATCAAAACGACCAAGGCTAAAACCATCTTTTGGAAAATGCGCCGGAACCCAGTCTAAAATAACGCCTATATTGCTCTGGTGGCATTTGTCAACAAAATGGCGAAATTGGTCTGGAGAGCCATACCTGCTGGTTGGGGCAAAATATCCGGTAACCTGATAACCCCAAGATTGGTCCAGAGGATGTTCCATCACAGGCATAAACTCAATATGAGTGTATCCCATTTCCAAAACATAAGGAATAATCAGTTCTGCAAGTTCGTCCCAGTTCAAAAAACGATCTGGATTTGCAGGGTCGCGTTTCCAAGAGCCGGGGTGCACCTCGTAAATGTTCATTGGGCGGTCAAATACCTGTGTAACATTATGAGTCTGCATGTAAAGGTCGTCTCCCCACTCGTAGCCGTCCAAATGAGTGACCACAGATGCGGTATTGGGGCGAAGCTCGCTGAATTTTGCAATTGGGTCTGCTTTTTGATACATTTTGCCATCTTGGGCATGTAGCTCAAAGCGATAAAGCTCGCCCTCACCAATTTCTGGAATAAATATTTCCCAAATTCCGCTATTTCCGCGCACACGCATTTGGTGCCTATGACCATCCCACGAATTGAAATTGCCTATAACCGCAGCAGACCTAGCATTGGGAGCCCAGACGGAAAACAAAACACCTTTGATTCCCTCTACCTCCACAAGGTTTGCGCCCAATTTGCGGTAAAGCTCGTAGTGAACGCCGCTTTGCATTAAATGTAAATCAAAATCCGAGAGCACTGGCGGGAATGCGTAAGGGTCAATTACGGAATATTTTGTGCCATTTTCCAATTCAACATGTAACTTATACAGAAAATGCTCAAATTTTTCTTCTATTTGTGCTTCAAAAAAACCTGAATGACCCAATTTTTCAAAGCTAAATTTACGTGATTTGTCTAATGATTCTCCAGAAATTGCTTTTGCTCCGGGCAAATAAACCCTAACACTCATACCGCTGCCTTTATGCATGGGATGGAGTCCCAATATTGAAAATGGGTCTGCGCACATAAAATCATTCAATACCTGCATATTCACAGGTTTAATCGTTGTCCATTTTAGCCATTTCGGAGCTGCCATTCTAAAAACCTCTTGTTTTTGGTAAATATAGTAAAATAGAGCCACCACTGCAAGGTCTAGCTAGATACCCACCCCGTCAAGTCCGTTTTGCCGATAGGCACAGTGTTTCAAATACCATAACTAATGATTCTGCTGTATAATTGCGTTCCCTCAGCAAATGCAGAAATTTATCTGCCCAATCCTTGAATAAAGCATCTGTAAAAAGTTCTTTCATTATCTTAACATTGAGTTGTTGATTTTCAACGCAAACAAAAATACCGTGACATACAGCTAAAAGCTCATTGCATTTACTTTCCTCTATGCCTACCTGATTTCCCTTCACAGGAACTATAGGGCGATATTTAAGTATCGCATTAGCCATTAAGCCTGCTATTTTTGTATGTTGTACCCTATCTTTTATACCATATCTAATTTTTAGAATTTTCAAATCACTTAAATAATGTGTTACCACTTTTGTTGCTATTGCGTGGTTAAAACTAAATACTGCTTCCTCTACCAAACCAGAATGTAATAATCCAGCCCATACTTTAACCAATGAAAACATTTTATCATTAAGAAGCTCATCTTCATTTTGCATAATTTTTTCCGATAGCCTTTGCAAATGGTTCCATTAAAACATCCACTGTTTCTGCAAATTTTTTGCGATTAAACTTCTTTGCAGTATTCGGAAATTCTGCGGATTTAAGCAAATTAGGGTGCTTTTTAGCATAATTGCTTATATAAGCAAGAGCTTCTGCTATTTCACGCTTTTCAAATTCTTTAAATGTTTCCTTTTTAGCCATATTTCCGCCTTTGTTTCTTTAAAAATACAAAATTTGAACCATAATAACTCATCACCGCCCTATCGCGAGCCTCTCTATTAAGAATAACGGCAAATTTTCTTTGCGCATTAAAGTTTGAGTTTTTTCAATATCATATTCAACGCGGACAAACTCTATCCAACTGCAGTCGCTGTCTGCTAGGCACCAGCAGGCGCGGTTGTTTCTGTCTCTGGGTTGACCAACGGAACCGGCGTTTATCAGAACTTTTTCGTGTTTTTTGGGGCGGTAAAGAGGTCCGTCTGAAATAACTGGAATTTCGCTATAAGGGTCGTCTTTGTTCGCAGCAACTATAACTGGGCTGTGGGTATGCCCAATAAAACAGTATGGAGTTCTAAAATAAGAAAATGCCTCCAACGCACCGTCTAAATCTGCCAAGTAATGCCAGTCTGCGGGGGACATGGGCGAGGAATGGGCAAAGGTAAAACCTTTTTCCACTGCAGTATAAGGTCTGGCTTTCAAATACTCTTTTGAGTCATCGTTCAAATGCTCCCAAGTCCATTCCATCGCGGCTTTTGCATAAATGTTAAAATCAAAATGATGCTCTCTTTTTAACGCTACATTGTCGTGGTTTCCCAAGAGGCATATATCGCTATTTTCTTTCACAATTTCAACGCACTCGTTGGGGCTTGGTCCGTAGCCAACAATATCGCCAAGGCAAATTCGCTTTTCAACTTTTCGCGAATCCATTGAGCGCAGCACAGCCTCTAGTGCAGGCAAGTTTGCGTGTATGTCAGAGAATATTCCGTAAAGCATTAAGGTCTCACTAGTAGTTTTTCAATATATTTTGCCATCATATCTACTTCCACATTTACCAAGCTGCCTATTTCCCAACTGCCGATATTGGTCACTCTTATTGTTTCGGGTATAATGGCAACTCTAATTATATTTTTCTGCGGCAATTCAGCCACGGTGAGGCTAATTCCGTTTAATGCTATTGAACCTCTGTGAATCACATATTTGGAGAGATTTTCCGGGATTTCCAAATCTATTTCCAATCCTGTTTCTCTTTTGACAATTTGAGTTACCGTAGCAACGCTGTCTATATGCCCCATAACAAAATGCCCACCCATCAGAGAGTCGGGGCGGCAGGGGAGTTCCAAATTCACCAAGCCTCCAGTGGTGGCTTTGCAAAAAGAAGTGTTATCTATAGTTTGCTTTATCATTGTGAAAACCGCTTCGTTTGCCGCGCAACTCTCCACGGTAAGGCAAACGCCATCGTTTGCCACGCTATCGCCATTTTTGCTGTTTGCAAAATAATTTTCGGCATAAATTTTCATTTGCAGGGCATCGCCTAATTTTTTCAATTCCGCAATTTTTCCGCAAGTTTGAACTATGCCCGTGAACATTTTATCCTCTATGTTTCAATAGGGTTAAGAATATAGTAAAAATCCCCTCGTTTTAGCAAATTCCTGCAACACACCGTTCACAAAAGCTGGTGAATTTTCGTCTGAGAATTTATCTGCTATTTGGGCGGATTCTGATAAAATAACCTTTATTGGGGTATCTGCTAGCTGCATTTCGGTCATCGCTATTTGCAAAATTATTTTGTCTATTGTGGAAAGCCGCTCTGGGGACCAGTCCGGGATTAGTTCTAAAAATATATTGCGGAATTCCTCTTTTTTTTCCAAAACTCCGTCAACCAATTTCATTCCAAATCTTTGCATATCGTTGCTAATGGAATGGCTTTCCAAAACACCCGGCAGGCAATAGCCTGGGGCTTCGCCCGTTATTTCCATTGCATATAAAAGTTGAAGGGCAAAAACCCGTGCGGGTCTGCGAGAAATGGAGGGCATTAAGGCAACCTTTTATATAAATTTGCCATTTCCACTGCGGCAGAGGCGGCATCCGTTCCCTTGTTGCCGCATTTCAAGCCTGCTCTGTCCATCGCTTGCTCAACGGTGTCGGTTGTCAACACGCCAAAAATAACCGGGGTTTTGCCTTCTCTTGCAAGGTGCGCAATGCCGGAATTAACAGCGCTTGAAACATATTCAAAATGCGCAGTTGCCCCGCGAATAACCGCCCCTAAAACTATAACCGCATCAAACTTGCCGCTTGCCGCAAAGCGAGCCGCTATGCCCGGCAATTCATAAGCGCCCGGTGCCCAAGCGATGGTGATGTCGCTCTCGTTTACGGCGGTTCTTTTGAGCTGCGAAATAGCTCCGTCCAAAAGATTTTTTGTAACAATTTCGTTGAAGCGAGAAACTGCAATGGCAATTTTCAAGCCTCGTCCGTCTAAACAGCCTTCTAGTATTTCCATAAGGGGGTAAGATAGAAATTTCTACATTTGTGTTATGGTTCCATCGGAAGTTGCCCAGTCTCTCATAGATATAAATCCAAAGCTGGATAGGGCACTTATTGAAAAAACCGTGGCTTTTGTGATGGAAGCACATAAAGGGCAGTTGCGCAAAAGCGGAGAGCCATATATAAAGCATCCTATAGAAGTGGCAAAAACCTTGGCGCATTTGAAGATGGATTCCGTGGTTGTGGCTTCGGGTCTTTTGCACGATGTGGTGGAAGATACTGTTTTTTCAATAAAGGACCTTCAAGAGAATTTTGGGATGGAAATAGCGGAAATGGTTGATAGCGTAACTAAAATTTCCGATATACAAAAAGGAGCAGACAGAACCGCAAAAACCTTCAAAAAATTTTTGACTTATGTTTCAAAACGCCCGCAAGTTGTGGCAATAAAACTCGCAGACCGCCTCAACAATATGTACACCCTTCAATACCTAAAACCGGAGAGGCAGCGCGCCATAAGCGAAGAAACCCTTAGTTTTTACGCACCGCTTGCCCATCGGCTTGGGCTTTATTCGTTTAAATTTGAATTGGAAGATTTGGCTTTTAAATATCTGCATCCAGACGAATATGCAACAATAGAAAGCCATCTGCAATTAACCAACAAAGAGCGCGAAGAATATATAAATTCAATAATTTTTCCTCTGAATATAAAAATGAACCTGGAGCAACTGGACTGCGACATAAAGGGCAGGTCAAAGCACATTTACAGCATATACGAAAAAATGAGAAACAGAGGTTGCAAAATAGATGAACTCTACGATGTTTTTGCCATTAGAATTATAGTCAATCAAGTGACCGACTGCTATACCGCTCTGGGCTATGTTCATAACCTATGGATGCCGCTTTACAGCCGCTTTAAAGATTACATTGCGGTTCCAAAACCAAACCTTTACCAAAGCCTGCACACAACGGTTATAGGTCCGCAGGGAAAGCTCGTTGAGGTTCAAATAAGAACCAAAGATATGGACGAAACCGCAGAGCATGGCATGGCAGCTCATTGGGCTTACAAATTCAATTTGAAACACGAAGAACTTGAAAAAAATATGGATTGGGTGGGCAAAATAACTAAAATGCAAAATGAAATTCCAAACTCAACGGAATTCTTAGGCTTTTTGCACGAAAGCCTTTTGCCAGAAGATTGCTATGCGTGGACACCCCGAGGGAAAAAAATAACTCTGCCCTCTGGCGCAACCATTTTGGATTTTGCCTTTGCCGTGCACACGGATTTGGGTTTGCATTGCCTAGGAGCTCGTGCAGGTGGCAGTGTTTTGGGATTGGATGCAGATATTCCCATTGGAGAAACCATCCAGGTTTTGCACAGCGATTCCCAAGAACCGCAAGAAAACTGGCTTTCCATAGCTAAAACCCAAAAGGCGCAAGCTTCCATAAGGCAATGGCTTAGAAAAACAATAACAACTCAATCCGAAGTTTTAGGTAGAAAAATATGGCAAAGGGAATTGCAAGGGCTAAAAATATCAAAAGAAAATTATCCAAAAGATTCCGAGATTTGCCATGCTTTTAAGGCTCAAAATATTAGCTCTTTTTACGAAAGCCTTGGCAAAAGCGAAATTTCTCTTAAAAATGTTTTCAATTTCCTAAAACGATATTCAGACGATTCTTATGCTTGGCAAAAACTGAAATTATTCAATGTGTTCAGCTCGGCAGAAAATTCCCCTATAAGCATAGGTTACAACGAAAGATTTTTGCTCAACTATGCCCCGTGCTGCAAACCGCTGCCGGGGGATAATGTTAGGGGAATTATGAAAAGCGGCAAGGGAATAGAGATACACAAGGAAAATTGCAGAGTTTTGAGTAAATTTCCGCAAGAACAACAAATATCCCTGCAATGGGAACAGCAAAACGTTGCAAAACCGGAATTCAAATGCGTTTTCAGGGTAGAAGCGGCAGCTAAAATGCAAATGGGAGACATTTTCAGCGCGGTTTCAAAACACCATGCCCTTGTGAAAAAAACTATATTTGAGAGTAAAGAAGGGCAGCTAAGGGGCAAGATAGACTTGCTAGCTTTTAATTCTGCTCAGGTAAAGAACATAGAGCAATCACTAAAAGCTATTGCTGGAATTCAAAGGATAAAGAGGCTATGAAAAGCACAATTAAAATTCACGTTCCTCCTTCGCAACAAGTTATGCGCAATCGCACCTATAACCGCCACATGCGCAATTTGTATTACGAAAAATCCAACTATCAGTTCAGAAAAATTAAAAAAGCTATGGATGCCCAAACTTCGCCAAAGGAACTGAACCTGCTGCCGGAACTTTATGAATTTTTGGGACATTTGGATGTGTGCCAGTATTATGCAAAACAGGCAGTTTATTGCAACAAGTCCGAAAAAATAGTGCCATATTCCCAAGACCATCACTGGGGAATTTTGCAAGAAGAAGTTTTGCTGGTGTATTTTTTGGAAGAGCAAATTTCCAGCGCTAAATATGTGGTGAACCATATAGAAACAAATATAAAAGTACAGGCTTTCGCAAAGAAAAATGATGTTATTGTGCAGCATATACTTTCCAATATAGACGAGCTAAATGAAGATGCAGAAAAAGATTTGCATTATTTTTGCGATAACATTGAAAAGAGATACAAGATAGGCAATAAACTATTTGGAGTTTTGCAAGAATTGCAAAATTTTCAATGAGGGGATTTTATGGAAGAAAAAGAAGAATTATCAAAGCAGCAACGTCTTATATGCGGAGTGAGGGCAGTAGAAGAAATGCTCAAAAAAAAGCCCGGTTTAATTCATCGGGTTTTGTTCAAGTTGAAAAGCGGCAATGTTAAATTATACGAATTGCAAAAACTTGCCGTACAAGCGAATGTTCACGTTCAGCAGGTAGAAGAAAAATTTTTGGATAAATTGACAAAAAGACATGGCGGCGTTATTGCCCTTTGCCACGAAAAAGCTGTGCTGCCTTGGAATGAAACGCGAAAAATTTTGATGGAAATTAAGCACAACGGCATTCCCTGCCGTATTGTGGTTGCCGCAAATTTAGAAGACCCTCATAATCTAGGTGCTTGCATTCGCTCTTCGTTTGCGCTTGGTGTTAATATTATGCTGCTTCCAGCAAAAGGTTCTTGCGGATTAACGCCTGCCGTGGAGCGAAGCGCAGCAGGAAGCCTTGAAAAAATGACCCTTTGCCGCCCAAGCAATCTTGAAATTGCCTTAAGGGAACTAAAAGAAGCTGGCTATCAAATTGTGGGTTTAGATGGGCACAGCGAAACTTCAATAATCAACTTTGAATTTTCCCAGCACCTTGTTATGGCAATTGGCGGCGAAGACAAGGGACTTCCTCCATATATAAGAAAATATTGCGACTCCATTGTGAAAATTCCGATGTTTGCAGGCGCTCATTCCTACAATGCAAGCGTGGCACTTGCGCTTGGCTTATATACGGCAGGTTTTTCTATATTTACCAACACACAAAAGGGAGACTAAAATGAAACAAATATCAGCGCAAAACATTGATTTCAAAGAACTGAACGAGCAAGTGAAAGCGGCTACGGAAGATGTTTGCATAGACCATTGCTATGGGCAAAGATTTATAGGCAGCGCTATGAAAGGAAAAACCCTTGTGATAAACGGAACTCCCGGCAATGCGCTAGGTGCTTATTTAGACGGTGGCATTATTGAGGTGAAAGGCAATGCCCAAGATGCAGTTGGCGACACAATGAATGACGGCAGAATAATAGTCCACGGCAATACAGGCGATGCCTTGGGTTATGCCATGCGAGGCGGCAATATTTTTATACGCGGCAATTCTGGCTACAGAACCGGAATTCACATGAAGGAATACAAAACCAAAAAACCAGCTATAGTGATAGGCGGAAAAACAGGCAGTTTTTTGGGTGAGTATTTGGCAGGTGGAGTTATAGTTGTGCTTGGCATAGACGTAGAGGAAATCCCTGTTGGGAATTTCACAGGCACAGGTATGCACGGAGGCAAAATTTTCATCAGAACAAACAAAGAACTTTCCGGACTTCCGGCACAGGTTGTGCTAGAGCTAGCTTCTGCTGCAGATTTGCAGGAAATAGAACCTTATGTTGCGGAGTTTTCCAAACATTTTGGCGTGGATGCAAATTCTTATTTGAAAGACAGATTTTATTTGTTGAAACCCAATGCAAAAAATCCTTATAAGCAGTTATACACTCATAATTAGAGAAATAGCATGACCGAGGAGAAGAAAACCATCTATCTTGTTGATACTGATAAAGCGAATTTAAAGCTCGGCAAAAATACGCTTGATGAACATTATAGAGTTTTGACCATGAATTCCGGCGACTCTCTTATAAAATATATTAATAAGGGTATTCCAGATTTAATTCTTTTAGATGCTGAAATGCCAAAAATGAGCGGCTATGAAACCGTGAAAATCATAAAAAGCCAAGAGGCAACCAAAAATATTCCAATTGTCTTTTTAACGGCAAAAATTGGCGGCGATAGCGAAAAGGAAGGCTTTTTGCTCGGTGCCATAGACTATATAATAAAACCATTTTCCCCATCTCTTTTGCTAAAGCGTGTGGAAATGTATTTTAGACTTGCAAATCAAAATGAGCATTTGCAAAAGGTGGTTGCGGCAGAAACCAAATCTATGCTGGAGTTGCAAGATGCTCTTTTAAAGGCAATAGCAGGGCTTGTGGAAACCAGCGATAGTCTTACCGGCAAGCACGTTGAAAAAACACAGAGTTATTTGGGTTTATTGATTAGCGCCATATCAAAGCGCGGTTTATATGCAGAGGAGATGCGCGATTGGAATATAGGTTTGGTGTTGCTATCTTCGCAGTTATATGATGTTGGCAAAATTGCGGTGAAAGACGAGATTCTCAATAAACACGGCAAACTAACAGCAGAGGAATTTGCCGAAGTAAAAAAGCATACCACTAGCGGTGAAGGAATTATTGAAAAAATGGACCAAAAATCAACCGAGCACGAATTTTTGAAACACGCTAAAATTTTCGCCGCTACTCATCACGAAAAATGGGATGGAACTGGATATCCAAAAGGCTTGAAAGGACTGGAAATTCCGCTTCAAGGCAGGCTTATGGCAATAGCCGATGTGTACGATGCCCTAGTTTCCGATAGACCCTATAAAGAAGCATTTTCCCATGAAGAAGCTGTTAAAATTATCTCAGACAGCAAGGGAACCGCATTTGACCCTGATTTAGTGGATATATTCCTTGAGATTTCTGGTGAATTTGAGAAAGTGTCGGTTGTTTAAAATTTTTGTGTGAACCCTTTGTCTGAACCCCGATTCTCAGGATTTTCCCGATTGCAAATATAAACGTAGGGGCAACCCTTGCGGTTGCCCTTGTATGTGGTTATCCATTTTCCGTAAATGCGGTTCTCGTACGTTTCCAACACATTGCAAACATAACCGCAACATCATTTCACATTTGGGGCGACCGTTTCGCATTTAGGGCGACCGCAAGGGTCGCCCCTACGGTGCGTATCATATCGGGTTACGTTTTCGCGTTAATGCTAACGGCAAAATTTCGCCTAAACGTTTTTTACCCCACAAAACAGGATTATCGTGGATATATTCCGCGATTTTCGTGTATTCTGTTTCGTTGCGGATAACGTGTTCCCAATAATTGCGTTGCCATAATTTCCCCAAAACGCATTTATTTTCATTTGATATTTCCAAACATCTTGCAAAAACCAATGATTTATACGCCCCAACAATACGCCCAATTGTCGTATTCGTATCGGTCGCCCGAATATTTATTATTCCGTGAATATGGTCTGGCATAATTTGGAAAACATCAAATTTGTTTTCCAAATATCGTTCCTGTAATTTCCCCCATTCATTATGGGCGATATTGCCATATTCATTCAAAATCATTTTCTCATTAACAATTTCCCCAAAATAATTCACACGATCTTTGCAACAAATCGTAACAAAATACGCCCCCTCATTTGCATAATCATAATCACGCAAACGAATAGACCGCCTATGGTGCAAATCACGGTTATATTTCACAACACAAATATATAAAACCCTATCGCCCCAAATGCGTTTGTGTGCGTTTATTTCGCAATGATATAATCGTGTAGGGGCGACCCTAGCGGTCGCCCTTTTTGGTGGTTGTCGGTTTGCCCTATATGCGTTATCGTGCGTTTGTGTGTGGTTGTATGTGTTTCCCAATGGTGCAAACATAACCGCAACATCATTTCACATTTGGGGCGACCGCAAGGGTCGCCCCTACGGTGCGTATCATATCGGGTTACTGCCGGGAATTTTTCTAGGTTACCCCTAAATATGCGTACTATTTTTCCCTCTCTGCCGCTTTTCATTTTATTGCTTTTTGCTTTTGCCGCTTATGGTCAAGAGGAGAAGCAGCGGCTTGCGATATTGAACACCGAGGATAACGGCGAGCCTTCATTGGAATTTACGGATTTGACCTACCTTACCGATAGGCTACGCGAAATTGCTGTTAAAATGCTGCCCAATGATAGATATTCCGTTATGAGTGTGCAGAGCATAATAGACAAGCTGGGGTCAAAGGAGAATGCCAGAAAGGTTTGCAAAGAGGCGCAGTGTATGGCGGAGATAGGGAGGAAAGTTACTGCTGCTTATGTCGGGCAGGCTAGGCTGGGGCGTTTTGGTGGCAATTTGACTATCAGTATGGAGTTGTACAACTCCGGTAGCGGTGTTTTAATCGGTTCTTTTACTGGGCAGTCTAAAAATGTGTCTGGTTTGCTTAAAGTTTTGAATAGAGAGGCACCTCAAATGTTTGGCAATATGCCGGGAGTTGTTTACGTGCCAGAAGTTGAGCCAGCACCAGTAGCACAGGCACCAACGCCAGTGAAGGAAGATGCTGTTCCTAGGTTTGAGATGCCTACCAAAACCAGTTTTTGGGTTGCCATAGGGCTGGAAGTGCTGGGTGCCGCTATTATTTACGCTGGATATGCGAAAGACAGGGATATGGCTGAAGCATTGGATAAATACAAGGCAGGCAAGCAGTCGGATTATTATTACGATAATGCTTGGAAAGACGCGAAAGACAGCCAAGGTAGTAGGAATATGCTTTATGTTGTTGGCGGTTTGTCTTTGGCTTCGGGGGTAGGGTTGCATATATGGTTTTAAGATTTTTTCTTTTCGCAGTTGCGTTTCTTTTTGTGTCTTGCACCGAGCTGGGCGAGCGAGACAACCCAGATGATCCGCACGGTATCAACTTTCGCAACGGTTCCTCGTCTGGCGAGCCTAGTTCTAGCTCTGCCGCCTCACCTCCGCCTCCGCCATCTTCTTCGTCAAGCGTGGTAGCTCCTAGTTCTAGCTCTATTGCTTCGCCTCCGCCACCTTCGTCATCAAGCTCAAAGCCGAGCAGTTCATCGTATGTTGCTCCACCGCCTATACCTTCTTCGTCAAGCGTGGCAGCCCCTAGCTCTAGCTCTGTTGCCCAACCTCCACCTTCGTCATCAAGCTCTGCTCCAACTCAATCTGGAGTTACTTACGGTCCTTCTGTGACTTACCAAGGCGAGACTTATGAGACGGTTGTGATTGGCTCACAGACTTGGTTCAAACGTAATTTGAATTACGATGCAAGTGGTAGCAAATGCTACAAAAACGAAGGTGCCAACTGTGCGACTTACGGCAGGCTTTACAACTGGGCAACGGCAATGGCTCTGCCTGCTGACTGCAACTCCAAATCTTGCTCTGGGCAAATAACTGGAAAGCACAAGGGTATTTGCCCCACAGGTTGGCATATTTCCAGCGATGATGATTGGAATGTTTTGATGACAGCAGTTGGCGGAGCTTCAACTGCTGGAACAAAATTGAAAGCGACTAGTGGGTGGAACGAATATCAAGGGAGATCTGGCAATGGCGAGGACACGTATGGATTTTCGGCTTTGCCTGGCGGCTACGGCACTTCTAGTGGCAGTTTCGACGATGTCGGCAACTACGGCAACTGGTGGATTGCTAAGGAGTACGATGCTTCCAACACATACCGCCGGAGCATGTACTACAACTACGCCAATGTGACCAGCGACGACCTCGATAAGAGCGGCCTATACTCCGTGCGTTGTGTCCAGGACTAAGCGCTTTTACGCGCCGTTGCTAGCGAAGCAGGCAACGTAGATTGAGGCTGTGAGCGTTTATTGATGGATTTTTGTTGGAGCGTAGTTTGGAATTTTTTTGGAGATAGAGAACAGAAATGAGAGATTTGAATTTATTACGGGCGGAATTCTGCAATGCCAACACCAGGATTGCAGGAGCGACCCTTAAACAGTCCAGCGGAAACAGCAACATTTTTTCTGTGTGTTGTATTTGGGGCTGTTTTTGAATTTGCAGTGGTGCAAAAACTTTGTCAAACCGGTTTTCCTCTTGGGTTTGGCAATGCAACCAAAAGGGGAAACATAGGAGAAGAGAGTATGTGCAGTAATGTAATAACAGGTACTTTCAAGGACACAAGAGACGGCAAGGATTATAAAACCGTAACAATATGTGGGCAAATTTGGATGGCAGAAAATCTAGACTATGCAGGCAACGGCGGGGTGTATTATGATAACGCAGCTTCTCCTCCATTCGTTGGTGCAGGTAGATTATACACATGGGATCAAGCAATGCAAGCGGTACCGAAAGGATGGCATTTATCTAGCTATGATGAGTGGGATAAGTTAATGTATTTTGTTGGCGGTTATTCAACTGCTGGAACCGAATTAAAAGCTGCTGGACATTGGAATAAATCTAACGAGGCTCCAATCGGTATGGATACGTATGGATTTTCTGCTCTTCCTGGCGGTTGGGGAGATTCGACTGGTAAATTCAAAGATATTGGAGACTACGGCTACTGGTGGGATATCAGGTTCAGTTTCAAAATAGTCCATCGCTGGTTTATGCGTCACGACAGAGAGGATGCCAACTGGAACAACAGTACTCAGAACAACTTGTACAGCGTTCGCTGCATTCAAGACTACTAGTGCGTTGTGTTAGCCACTGTCTGAACCCAAAGATGCAATCGGGAAAATCCTAGAATCGGGCGAAATATGTATAACCGACATTTGGTATAGATTTTATATATGGGCGTTTATTATTATTCGGGTAATCGGGGTTCTGACAGAAAAAATTAAACTATTTTCCCACTATGCAACTGTTCTATCGGGAAAACCAAATCCCAATTCAGTGTTCGCTGCGTGAAAAACTGATTTATGTTAGCCATTGCCTGAACCACGATTGGTCAGGTTAAAGGATTTTCAGTATTATGTTAAATGTTTACTATATTTATTCCGAATATGAGTTCCGTTGAAAAAAAGAAACTTGACATAACACATTTGAAAAATGCCATTGTGGCATTACAGTCTTGTATTAACAATTATAATGAATATGCTACCAAAGAGAATTCTTTGCGGGAATCGCTACGTTCTGGTGTTATTCAAAATTTTGAAATAGCTTATGAACTTTCTTGGAAATTTATGAAACGATGGCTTGCTTTCAATATTGGCAATTCCGTTGTAGATGGGATTCCTCGGTTTGAACTTTTTAAGTTATCGGCAGAAAATGCTTTGATATCGAACCCTGAAATTTGGTTTGATTTTCACGATGCCAGAAATAAAACTTCGCACGAATATGGCGAAGATGTAGCAGAAGTTGTATTAGAGTATGCTTTGAAATTCTTGCCTTGCGCAGAAGAATTTTTGGAGGTATTGGAGAAAAAAATATGATTTCTATTGAAGAAAAACACTTGGATATGTTGAAGAATATTTTGAATTTGCATATTCCAAATTTTGAAGTCAGAGCCTTTGGTAGTAGGGTCAAGGGAACCAATAGAAAATATTCCGATTTGGATTTGGCAATTGTCGGTGATGGCAAATTGGATAATCGTTCTTTATGGAAATTAAAAAATACCCTTATGGAATCTAGACTGCCTTTTAGGGTGGACGTTTTGGATTATAACTCTATATCGGAAAATTTCAGGGAAATTATAGATAACGAGTACGAAGTTATAATTCATTGAACAATTTTCTATATTTAAATTGATAGAGTAAATACAAGTGAAAAATTTGTAAATAAAAGCAAATTTTTACATGGTTCATAAAAAAGGAGGGGTAGTCTTATGACTATATTCAGGCAATTGCTGTTTGTTTGGCTGGCTTTTTTTCTCATGGCATTCATCAGCTACTTGTTTGTGAGGGACATTGTAAATGGCTATTTAACAAAAGAAGCCAAAAATGCCTTGTCTTATTCACAGTCGAAAATAACCACAGATTTGCTGGGGATAGAAACATCCCTGCAAAATTTTTCGCACAGCATACGAAGTATGATTGTGCGGGGCAGTTCCGCAAATACGGTGCTGGAATATATGACTGAAATTACGAAGTATCTCACTTCAGTTGATGCGCATATATCCGGTTTTAACGGCATTTACGGAGTTTTTGATGCGTATGAAAATACGTACCTTGACGGAACGGGCTGGGTTCCGCCAAAAGATTATGTGCCAAAAGAACGCCCGTGGTATGAAGCTGCCCTAGCCGCAGGTGGTAGCGTGGCAAATACAACTCCTTATGTGGATGCGCATACGGGAGAAATAGTAGTCTCCTATTCAAAGCTCATTTTTGATGAGAATGGCAAGCAACTTGGCGTTGTGTGCATAGATTTGTTGCTGGATAAAATAGTGAAATATGTCGTTAGCACACGCCTTGCAGACGGAGGTTATGGAATATTGTTGAACGAAAATCTGGAAATAATCGCCAGCCCCACAAAAGGGAACATAGGCAAATCTCTCACCGATTTGCCACACAAAGGTTTTTCAGATGTAGTGGATGGTTTAAAAAATGGCATAGATATTTCTGAACATAAAATAGTATATAATAAACATGATTTTATTCTGTTTACCAAACGATTTGAGAACGGTTGGCACATGGGAATTGTAACTCCCACAGACCAATATTACCAAAAAGTTAAGAATATGAAAGTGTTCATCGCTGTTTTAGGCGTGTTTTGGGCATTGACTCTCAGTTTTATATTGTTCCGCCTTGCTAAGGAAAAACAGAAAGCCGATGAAAAAAATCTGTTGGCAGAAGCAGCCTCAAAAGCCAAGAGCGATTTTCTCGCCAAGATGAGCCATGAGATAAGAACGCCTATGAACGCTATAATAGGAATGGCAGAACTAGCTTTGCGCGAGAACAGACCAAACATTATTCGCGAACATATTATCACCATTAAGCAAGCCGGAGCAAATCTCTTATCCATAATCAACGATATTCTGGACTTTTCAAAGATAGAAAGCGGCAAGCTGGAAATAATCCCTAGCAACTACCAATTTTCTTCGCTGATAAATGATGTGGTGAGCATCATAAGAATGAGAGTAGTGGATTCAAATTTGAGTTTTGTGGTGAATATAGACAGCAATGTTCCCAATTCTCTTTTTGGAGACGAGGCTAGGATAAGGCAGGCTATGCTCAATTTATTGAGCAATGCTGTGAAATACACAAAGAAAGGCTTTGTTTCATTTTCCGTAAACGGAGAAATAACAGAAGACAATGTTTTCTTAACCATAGATGTGACGGACAGTGGCAATGGCATAAAGCAAGAAGATTTGAGAAAATTATTTGGCGAGTTTGTGCAGATTGATTCAGAGTCTCACAAAGGCATTGAAGGCACAGGGCTTGGTCTTGTGATAACAAAAAAACTTGTGAATGCTATGGGTGGAGACATAAGCGTTCAGTCGGAATATGGCAAGGGTAGCACATTTACAATTACGCTTTCGCAAAAAATACGCTCGCCAGAGCCTTTGGCATCGGTGGAAAAAGCAGAAGAGAAAAGCGTTCTTGTTTATGAGACTAATAAAATATATGTTGACTCCATAATCTGCACTGTGGATAATTTGGGCGTGATTTGCCATAGAGCCAAAGACGATTATGATTTACGCGAAAAGCTGCAAGAGAAAGATTACACATTTTTGTTCGTTTCTTATTCACTGCTTATAAATGCTAAAGCGATAATGAAGGAGCTTGGCTCCAAAACCAAAATAGTTGTGCTAACAGAATTTGGCAATGCCACAGCAGATATGAATTTGGATATATTGGCTATGCCTGCACACTCTATATCCGTTGCGAATATATTGAACGGCATATCTGGTCGTTTTTGTTATAGCGCAAATGATGATGCTTCTGTGGCAAGGTTTACCGCACCTGAGGCTAAGATTTTAGTTGTGGATGATATAGGCACAAATTTAAAAGTAGCCGAGGGTTTAATGCTGCCATACAAAATGCAAATAGATTTATGTATGAGCGGTTCTGCGGCTATTGAGGCGGTAAAGAGGCACCCATACGATTTGGTACTTATGGACCACATGATGCCGCAAATGGATGGCATTGAAGCCACAAAGCTCATAAGAGAAGAGGGCTATAAAGAGCTGCCAATTATAGCACTTACCGCTAACGCAATTTCTGGCATAAAAGAAATGTTTTTAGCAAATGGCTTCAACGATTTTTTATCAAAGCCAATAGACACGGTTAAGCTCAATGCGGTTTTGGCAAAATGGATTCCTAAGGAGAAACAGGAAAAACAGGAGAGTATTTAAGTATTTAGGGCGTATTCAATACGCCCTTACATTTGGTTGTTCACCGCACCACTCGCAAAACTCATTTCTATCATAGCCACGGCTTCTTCATATTCTCCAATTAAAACTTTTTGCAAAATATTCTCTACTTCTGCCACCTGTGTATATGCTTTCAAAGAGGTAGTTGCCTCGTCAATGGCATCGGAGTCTAAAATGTCAATTGCTTCTTTTAGTTTATTGAGTTCAATTTTCATAGCTTCAACATCAAGAGATTTTTTTTGTTCATTTTTCTTGTTTGCTTTTATTTTATTCAAAAGATATTCCAAAGCAGCTAAAAATTCAGAAGTGTGCTGTTTAATGTATGTATAATCTCCTTGCTTTCCTGCCATTTCCAAAGACTTTGCCATTTCGGATAAATCTAAAGCCCCTATGCTTGCACTTGCGCTTTTTAACGCATGGACATGAATGGAGTATAAAGAATAGCTTTCCGTTTTTAAGCATTTTTTGATTTCTTCTATTTTTTTAAAACCGTCTTTATAGAATGTGTCAAGTATTTCTGAGTTTGCATTTAAGCTCTCTAGGCACACGGTTTCCGTTGCTTTTTCTTGTTTTTCCTCTGGCAACCATTTTTCCAGAATGGAATTCAATTCAAGAGTATCTATTGGTTTTGGCAAAAAATCGTTGAAACCGTTTGAAAGAAACATTTCTTTTGCGCCAGAAACCGCGTTGGCTGTTAGCGCAATAATAGGCAGATTTGTGTGTGTTTCCCTTATGAGTTTCACAGCTTCAATGCCACTCATTTCTGGCATCATGTGATCCATAAATACCAAGTCGTAATTATTTTCCTTTACTCTTTCAATTGCTTCTGCCCCACTCGTGCACAAATCAACCTGCATTTTGTATTGCAACAGCAAACCCTTGGCTACCTTTAAATTTGTATCAATGTCATCCACAACAAGAACTCTTGCTTTTGGAGCATTGAATTTAATTGTCATGTTATCGTTTTTAATAGAAACAAAAGATTCATTGGAGCCTATTTTCTGCGGCAATTTAACGGTGAATGTGCTGCCTTTGCCATATTCTGATTGAACTCTTATATCTCCATTCATCATTTTAATGAGGTTTTTCGTTATGGCAAGCCCAAGCCCCGTGCCTTCTACATCTTTATTGATAGCAAAATCAAATCGTACAAAATCATCAAACAATTTTTCCAAGTCTTCTTTTTTTATGCCTATGCCGCTATCGGTTACCTCTATGATCAAAATAACCGTATCTCCGGTTATTTCTCCGCTTACGGAAAAGGAGATAAAACCATTTTTTGTGTATTTAACGGCGTTGCTCAAAACGTTCAGCAACACTTGTCTCACTCTAGTTTCATCTCCAAAAAGAGAATTGGGAACATTTGGGTCTATATTCACCACAAAACTCAAATTTGAATCCACGATACGTATTTTAATAATGCTAACTACGTCACTTATCAGAGATGAAAACAAGTAATTGCTCGGAACTATTTCCAATTTACCGCTTTCAATTTTTGAAAAGTCCAGAATATTGTTGATTATGGATAAAAGATTGGCTCCAGCGTGTTTAATAGTGATAATATACTCGCGAGCAGTATCCGATATGTACTCACGCAATGCAAGCTCTGTCATTCCTATTATTGCATTCATCGGTGTTCTTATCTCATGGCTCATCTTGGCGAGAAAATCGCTCTTGGCTTTTGAGGCTGCTTCTGCCAGCTGATTTTTTTCATCAGATTTCTGTTTTGCTATGCTGAGGTGGAACAATATAAAACTAAGCGTCAGCGCAAAAAATACGCCTAAACCGGTGATGAACATTCTCATATTCTTTACTTTTTGATAGTATTGATCTATAGGAGTTAAAATTCCCATGTGCCAGTCGTTTTCAAATCGTTTGGTAAATATAATATACTCTGGATTCTGCCTATCGCTTATTATTATTTTATGCTCAGAAACATCTATATCCTGTTTTAAATCCTTCACTATATCCGAAATACCTTCGTATGGTAAATCAGAGAAAAATTTGCCAATATTTTCTTTTGTTGGAGTGGCGATAATTTCTAAATTTTCATCCAATAATATTCCATAACCGCCTTCGGCAAGGCGTGTGCTTATAACATATTCCATTATTCTATCTAGCAACAAATCTATGCTAACAACGCCAAGTGGATTGGAGTCATTATCAAAAATACGCTCGGAATAGGAAATTGTAATTTCTCCTGTTTGTACGTCCACATAAGGCGCGGTAGCCACTACGCCACTGCCTGCGGCTACGGCTGCTTTGTACCACGGGCGTTCTTTTGGTTTATAATCTTTTGGCGGAGTCCAGTCTCCGTCAAGGTATATATCTCCGAACACATCAAAAACACCGTAACCAGCTACCCGTGAACCATTGGAGATTAAATAATTTGGCATTTCAGTTAGATATTCCTGTATTACATCTGCCGAACTACCACGTAAAATCATATTGCGTACGCTTTGCGCAAGATTATGCAAAGATGTTTCTGCCTGCCGCAAATCGGTAGCTACTTTTGATTGCGTATAAGACAAGGCATTTCTCGCTTCTTTTGTTAAATAGTCGTTTACAATGTCTCTCACAAACAAATAGCTTATGAATGTCATAAGAAAAAAAGCCAGCCAAACAAATAATAATTGCTTAAATACGGAGCGTATAACCGATGTTCTTTTTTTATTAGGCTCTAGCATTTATGGCTCTTTTATTGAATTCATCGGAAATTTCAAGAAATATATCCACCAAATCCGGATCAAAATGCGTTCCTCTGCCTTCTTTAATGATATTCACAGCTTCTTCGTGCGTATAAGCCTTTTTATATGGACGTTCCGAAGTGAGCGCATCGTAAACATCTGCAATAGCCATTAACCTGCCTTGAAGCGGGATTTCTTCGCCTTTTAGCCCTCTCGGATAACCTGAGCCATCCCATTTCTCGTGGTGAGTAGCGACAAAAATTTTAGCGTGTTCCAAAAATCCGTGTTCAGTTGTATTTCGTTTTATTTTCTCAATAATTTCTTCGCCGCAAATCGGATGCTTTTTTATTTCTGCAAATTCCTCTTCTGTTAGGTCGCCGTTCTTTTTTAGAATTTCGTCTTTCACCGCAATTTTGCCAACATCGTGCAACTGCGAGGACCTCAGCACCCAATCGATATTCCAATTGTGCATTTCTTCTGCAAACAAACCGCGCATTATAATAGCACCTATCAATAAACCCAAATAATTCTGCGTTCTTTCCACGTGCTTGCCGGTAATATCATCGCGGTTTTCCACAAGCTCTGCCATTGCCTTTAAAACAGCGTTTTGAAGTTCCAATATGGATCTAGTTTTAACCGTAACCATCTCTTGCAGATGGTTATTGTAATTTGCGAGTTTTAAATGCGTTTCTATTCGTTTGAGCAAAATAGAAGGGGAAAACGGTTTGGTTATATAGTCAATAGCCCCCAGCGAAAGCCCTTCCAGTTCGCTATCTCCATCTGTTTTTGCCGTTAAAAAGATTACTGGAACATCTTTGGTTTCCCTTTTGCTTTTTACGAGTTTTATCACTTCATAGCCATTCATCTCTGGCATTTCAACGTCTAAAAGGATTAAATCTGGAATGTTCTTTTCTAGAAATTTCAAAAGAGCAGCACCGGAATTCATAGTGAAAACCTTATAATGCTCGACAAGGGCATCTTTGCCGAGCGTTAAGTTCGTCACATTATCATCTACAAGATATATGGTTTTTCTGTCTCCAATCATATAAACATAATATAGAATTTTTACTTTTCCTGTTTTTCCTTTGGCAACCACTTTTCCAAAACCGCATTCAATTCAACAGTATCTATTGGCTTAGATATAAAATCATTGAATCCATTTTCTAAAAACATCTCCCTTACGCCAGAAACAGCGTTAGCGGTTAGTGCGATAATAGGCAAATTTGCATAGATTTCCCTAATTGTCTCTGTGGTTTCAACTCCGTCCATATCTGGCATCATGTGGTCTATAAACACCAAATCGTAACTATTTGTCTTTACCATTTCAATTGCTTCTGCTCCGCTCGTGCATAAATCAACCTGCATTTTGTATGGCTCCATCAAGCCCTTAGCTACTTTTAAATTCGCATCAATGTCGTCCACAACAAGAACCTTTGCATTTGTGGCGGTAAATTTAATTGTTAGGTTATCGTTTTTAATGGAATCGAAAAGTTCATCGGTGCTTATTTTCTGCGGCAATTTAACGGTGAATGTGCTACCCTTGCCGTATTCCGATTTAACGCTTATATCTCCATTCATCATTTTAACGAGATTTTTCGCTATGGCAAGCCCAAGCCCAGTGCCTTCAATGCCTTTTTTGGATTCCATATCCATTCGGACAAATTCGTCAAACAGCTTCTTCAAATCTTTTGGCTTTATGCCCATGCCGCTATCGGCAATCTCTATAGTTAAAAGAACTGTGTCTCCGGTTTTTTCACCGCTTGCGGAAAGGGAGATAAAGCCTTTTTTTGTGTATTTCACGGCGTTGCCCAATATGTTGAGCAACACTTGCCTTATTCTAGTTTCATCTCCGATAAGAGAATTCGGTATATTGCTGTCTATATTTATATCAAATTTCAGTTCCGATTCCTCAATCCTAGGTTTTATAATATTTACTACATTATTTATCAAAGATGAAAATAAATAATTGCTCGGAACCATTTCCAACTTTTCGTTCTCAATTTTTGAAAAGTCCAGAATATCGTTTATTATGGATAAAAGGTTTGTACCAGCCTGTTTAACGGTGAGAACATGCTCCTTTAAGGTAGAAGTCATATTTTCGCGCAAAGCCAGTTCTGCCATTCCTATTATCGCATTCATCGGAGTTCTTATCTCATGGCTCATATTTGCCAAAAATTTGGATTTGGCTTTATTCGCTTTATTCGCTTCTATAAGACCTAATAAGCCACTCAAAAACACAAGTACCACAGAAACAATCTGAATCACCGTAAGAATTAATATCATTCGCTTTGCAAATACAATCTCATTGTCTTTTATATCCACTCCAGCAATTGCTTTAACATTGCCTTCGCTGTCAAAAACAGGAGCAAAGCTGTTCAGCAACCCTTCCCAGCCTGGGGTGTAATGACCTAAGCCAGCATATTTGGATTGCCCCTTTTCAAACACAGGCATCATCCAGGGTGTGTGCTGCGGGTCAAAGAGCGGAGTATCCAAACCAACCCGCGTCTCTTCGTTAAAATCATTATCCACTATATACTGCATTGAGTCCTGCAAAGGGCGCATAAAATACACGTAGAGAACTTCGGCTTTTTTGGAAAATTCCAGCAGTTTTACGCGCAAATCTTTGTAAGATTGAAGTTCCATATCTTCTTTTTTCTGATATTTATCCAACTCCTCTATGCTTACGGTGCTTGCCAAATATTCAGCCACAGAAATCATGCGATGCTCTATATTGTGTTCCATTGCGCTTACAGAAAAAGTTATAAAATAATTAGCAACAATAGACACTATAAAGAGTGTTAAAAATGAAATAAAAAAAAGAAGCAAACTACGGTGTTTTATCATTATCCCACGACCTTATAATAAGGTAGAAAAATAAAAACTTGCATTTCACGCCGCAAAACGTGCATTCTACGTTGTACCCCTTGCCAAGTGCCAAAAAATAGGTTATTTTTTTTATTAAAGGGATTTATTTTTGGAGGTACCATGAGAAAAAAACTCTCAAAATTCGCGCTCACGGCAAGTCTTGTGCTTGCCATAACATTAACCTTTTCACTCGTAGCTTGCAGTGGCGGAGACATACCCGATGGAAGGTATGTTAAAAATAGAGACGGAAAGTACTGGGAATTTTCTGGGGACAAAGCCACAGAATATTCCCGTGAGGGTACTGTATATAGAAAAGGAACCTACAAAATTGACAAAGAAGGGCTTTTTCTTCTGACTAGAGAAGATGGTTCAATAGATAAGCTATTGTTTGCTCAAGAAGGAAACAAATTGCTTCTTGGCACTACAGAATATACAAAACAGTAAGCGGCTTATAAATCCCTGCCGGAATTGCCTCTTGATTCTGGCAGGGAAACTTTATATTCCCCTTGCATTTCACGCCGCAAAACCTGCATTCTGCGTTGTACCCCTTGCCAAATGCTGAAAAATAAGGTATTTTTATTCAACGGATTTCTGTAAAGTTGCTATATTACTCTTACAGAATTTAAATATTTTGGGTGATAAACGCCCAAGGAGGTTTTTATGGCAAATGATGCAAAAGAACACAAGGCGGTAGCGAAGGAAGAGTACCGGCTTACTTTGGGCGCGATTCCCATATTCTTTCTTATCGGGTGCGGCGTTTATTTTTTGATTTCCGCGTATGTACTTCAACTTTTCCCCTCTATCCCGCAGGAATATATGATTGAATTGGAACTCTTTGCGAAGATGGCGGCGGCGGGAATCGGCGTATTTCCTATTTGGTGGAGCATGATTCGGAGCGGTTGGGATGGGTTGCTGCAAGTATCCAGTTCCATAAGCGTAACAACCACGACATACTCGGACGGAACGGTTGAGAAATCGTCAAACGCCGACATGGTGGAGGCGTTTAACGGGCTTATGGCGGTGTTTTGGTTCATCGCCGGATATTTTGTGGCGGTTATTGCGACGATGCTGTATTTTGCCGCGCAGTTCGTCTTGTTTATAATCATGTTCCCCCGTGTAAAGAATAAAATCTCTTGCGCCGTTATGTGGGCAGTGATTATTGCGTTCTTCGCCTTAGCCCAGCCAGTTGTGGAGAATTTACAGCCAAAGTTCGACCCGAATCATTTCAAGCCTGTCGAAATCGCCCAAGTAGCAACGACTGCACAGAAAGAATTATACTCCGGCGATTTCAGCTTTAAGGTAGAAAAATGGGGCAAAGATGTTAAAGGACCTTTTAACTCAATCATTACTTACAACAAAGCCAAAGACGAAACGGTTATTGAAGTAAAGCCGGATGGAGATGCCTATGATTTACTTAAACAGTTCGACAAAGGCAACGCCGATGTCTTGCCCGGCAAATACACTTTCAAAGGAAACGTGTTAATCAAGTCCGAAGTTGATTCCAAATTATGCGGCAACCGCACATTGGGCGGAGCCGGAATAGCCGAACTTACAGGCATACTACCGTCTAACCTTTTCTTCAAAAGGATATTGGACGACAAAGACAGGTTGCGGTATCTTCCTATGGAAGATGTTGTGGACGAGAGGCTTTGGAAAGAGTATGAGAATCGGGTATTCATACGCACTCCTCTCGGCGCGTACAGCGGCACAAGCAAAAAAGCGTTGTCGCTTACATTCGTTAAGAGCGGCGACGGCTACAAATTATTACGGAAAAAAGACTATCCCCCCTTTTTGATAACACCGTATTGGGTAAAATACAACGAAGCCAATAAGAAGTAGCGGAGAAACAATGACAGCAACCACCCAACAACAGCAACGTAGGGGCGTATTGCATACGCCCTGCAAAAGATTTTCCCCTTTCACTCAACCAAACGGAGGTAACACAATGAGAATACAATTCTCAAAACTTGCACAAGTGACAGCCATTGGGCTTGCTTGTGCATTTAAACGCAACAAAACAGTTCAACAACAAACGGAAAACAACAAACCATAGGAGGTTTTTATGGCAGAAAGAAATGAAGATGGAATGTATGTTGATCATGCTGGGAACAAGTTTCTTCATGAGGCGGAAGCAGAACGCTCAATCACCGATGCAAATTGGGGCAACAGCGACAGTAACAACAGCCCACCACCAAAATCAAGCAGATCATCGTCTGGGAAAAGCGTAAAAGCTAGAATCTTAAAAGAACTTTGGGATATGGTAGGTATTATTTTTAAACAATAAAATGATAGCAAACAACACTCACCAAGCACTTACTCTCCAAAGGGTTTGGTGGGCAGCAACAAAAACGGAGACAACAAACCATAGGAGGTTTATTATGAAAACAAATCGTTTTCTTCAATTGGCGGCGAGCTTCGTTCTTTCCTTGGCATTCATCTTTTCACTCGTAGCCTGCGACAGCGGCGGACTAAGCGGAACTTATGAAAGTGCCGAGTATAAAGGAATGACTCGTACCTTTTCAGGTGATAAGTACATACTTGAAGGTCCCGCTGGCAAAACCGAAGGAACATTCACAACTTCTGGCGATGAACTCACTATTACCCAAGGCAACGACGTAACAGTATTCAAGTTCAAACTAGAAGGGAATACCTTAAAGCTGGCAAATGCCAAAGCCAAACTAGAAGACCCCAAACAATGGCAAACCTGGACAAAGAAGTAAACGGCTTACCAATCCCTGCCAAAATTCCTCCTAGGTTTTGGCGGGGAAACTTTGCCCAGAGGGTCAGGATATTCATCTAATAAAAAGCAAATTTATGTTTTCTTTTCCACTTACAACATCAAGTTCGTGATGGTCAGCAGTAACACCAATGCAATTTTCATTTGTTAAAACTTCTGCCAAAAAAATAGAATCCGCTAAAGATATTCTGTAACTTGCTTTTAGTCGACCTGCTTCAATAAATGTTTGCTTTTCTATTGTTTCTATAATTTTTATAGGGCTATTGATAATATCGTGCAAAAAATCTTTAGCTTCCATCTCACCTTGAGTTTTATACACATCGTAAAAAACTTCCAATAGATTTATATTTGAAATTGATACATTGCCTTTTTCAGAATACGCTTTGCTTATAATATCCTGAACTATATCCGCTCCTTTTTCATTTGTATAATACGCAATTAAAGCACAAGCATCAAGTAAGTACTCATCCATATTACCTTTCCAATTCTATATCTTTATATTTTTGTTCTAAAAATCTATCCACAGACATTTTCCCAGAATATTTTCCGCGCAATTTGAAAAAATCCTCTAAATTATTTTTCTTAGAAGTATTTTCAAAAAATACAACCATAACCCTATTGCCATCTTGAGTTTCAGTAGGTTTTTCTTCCAATTCCACTATTCCGCTTCTATATACGCCATATACGGCTGCTTGCATACATAACTCCTTTGAAAAATCTCTTATTGCAATTTAGAAATTCCCCAAGCACATTTCATAATTTCAAAGAGAATGGATATTACACGTTGTACCTGCATTTCACGCCGCAAAACGTGCATTCTGCGTTGTACCCCCTTGCAAAGGGTAATAAATTTTCTACTATATATTATAATAAGGGAAAAAAATGAATATTCTTGTATGCGATGATATGAAAAAAGATGCGGATAAGCTCGCTGCCTTAATCGCCCAGTCTGGCTTTGAGGCTCAAACGGTTGTATTCACCTGTCCTTCGCAAGCCCTTGATTATTTTCGCTCCAATACAAACATAGATGCATGTTTTTTAGATATAGTAATGCCAAAAATGAACGGAATAAAACTTGCGGAAAAATTGCGTGAAAATAATTTTGCAAAGGATATTGTTTTTCTCACAACTTCCAACGATTTTGCAAGCCAGTCTTATCAAGTTCAGGCTTTTGACTATTTGCTCAAACCCTTGACTAACGAAAAAGTGAACACTATAATGAGCAAACTGAAGAAGTCTCGAGAAAACGCGGATAAAGCCGGATTGTCCGTAGAGGCGCAGGGAGTTGCAAAATTTGTCCTGTTTCGCGATATTTCCCACCTTGAAGTCATAAACCATACCGTATATATTAAGTTGCTGGATAAAACCATAATCAAAATGTATGCACCTCTTGGCAAAGTAGAAGAAATGCTACTGGCAGACAGCAGATTTGCAAAATGCCATCGCTCGTATATAGTGAACCTAAGTGAAATAAAGACAATGGCAAATAACGAGCTAACTATGAAAAACGGCTCTAAAATTCCCATTTCCAGGAGCTACTCACAAGTAAAGGATAAAATAGTCAGGTGGATGTTCAAATGAAACTTATCTCAGACATACTCAGGTTTTATCGCGAAGCTGAATTTGCACGTAGCATATTATCTGCCGAGCAAGCACACTATCAAAAAATGGCAGAAATGTACGAAACCCTTAGCACCTTGCGCCACGATTTCAAATACTATCTTAAAAAAATAGATGAATTGCTGCAAACTGGCGATATAGAAAAGACAAAGCTGTATTTAACAGAGATAAAAAAACAAATACCAGAAAGCGGCTTGCATTATTACTGCACAGACCACGCAATCAATGCATTGCTCACCAGCTATGCCAAAAACTGCGAGGAATTCAACATAGAATATAATGTCAAAATAGCATTACCCCAAACATTTTCCATACCCCGTTACGATATTAGCATAATTCTATGCAACCTACTGGAAAACGCTTTGGAAGCCTGCAAAAAAGTGGAAAACGGCAGAGAAATAGATTTAACCATAAAAACAGATGGAGAGCGCATGGCGATAAGGGTGAAAAACAGTTTTAACGGCATTAGCAAAAACGTTAACTTGAAAAACGTTAAGGCTATTGCGGAGCGTTATGGGGGTCATGTTTCTACGGAACTAAGTGAGGGTTTATTTACGGTTTATGTTATGATAAATATTCCCTAAAGGCTTAGGGATAAAATAGAAAATTCTATATTAAAATACACACTATGGAAACACGCTACAACCACAAAGAGATAGAAGAAAAGTGGCTCAAAAATTGGAATGAGCAGAAGAACTTTAAGCCTGCCAGTGATGCAGGCAAGGGCAGTTCTGAGCATTTTTCCATTGTAATTCCGCCACCAAACGTAACAGGCGCATTGCACCTTGGCCATGCGCTCAACAACACTATTCAAGATATTCTGATTCGCTATAACAGAAAACTTGGCAAAAACACGCTCTGGATTCCAGGTACAGACCACGCCGGAATAGCAACACAGGCGGTTGTGGAAAAGCGATTGCTCAAGGACGAAAAGAAAACCCGCCACGATTTGGGCAGGGAAGAGCTTGTAAAGAGAATTTGGGATTGGAAAAATGAATACGAAGCTCGCATAACAAGCCAGCTTAAATTGCTAGGTTCCAGCTGCGACTGGGATAGGCAGAGATTTACGTTAGACCCTATGTGCGCAAAAGCGGTTCGCTATGCTTTCTTTAACCTTTTTAAAAAAGGCTTGATTTTCCGCGGCAAAAGACTTGTGAACTGGGACACCCATTTGCACACCGCCGTTGCAGACGATGAAATTTACCACGAAACAGTAAAAGGTCATTTTTGGACTTTCAAATATCCCCTAGCAGACGGCAGCGGCTATATTCCCGTTGCAACAACCAGACCCGAAACAATTTTAGGCGACACAGCGGTTGCGGTACACCCCGAAGATGAACGCTATAAAAAATTCATTGGCAAAACTTTGAAAGTACCTTTTGTGAATAGGGAAATTCCAGTTATCGCAGATGCCATTTTGGTGGACAGAGAATTTGGAACAGGCTCAGTTAAAGTGACCCCAGCACACGACCCAAACGATTACGCAACAGGTATTCGCCACAAACTCCCAATGCTCAACATATTAAACGAAGACGGCTCTCTAAACGAAAATGCAGGCGAGTTCAAGGGCTTGAAAGGGGAGAAGGCGAGAGCCGCCGTAGTTGAGGGTTTGGAAAAACAAGAGCTTTTGATAAAAGTAGAAGACCACGAAATGCAGGTTGGAAAAAGTGACCGCTCAAAAACAATCATTGAACCGTATTTAAGCGACCAGTGGTTTGTGAAAATGGACAAACTGGCAGAACGTGCAATGCAAGCTGTTGAAAGCGGAGAAGTGAAATTCACACCCGCACGTTATGCAAAAAACTATCTAAACTGGCTAGGCGAAAAACGCGACTGGTGCATAAGCCGCCAACTCTGGTGGGGGCATCAAATTCCTATATGGTACGCAAGCACAGAGCCAACACAATTCGCAAACAGAAAAGACATTCATTATTTTCAAGCGGAAAGCGGTGACTGGCTGGTTTGCTCATTGGAAGAAGATTTGCCAGAAAATGAAAAATTGACACGAGACCCCGATGTTTTAGACACTTGGTTCAGCTCTGCTCTTTGGCCCCACAGCACAATGGGCTGGCCCCCCAGCGAAACAGAAGATTTAAAAAATTTCTACCCAACTTCGGTTCTAGTAACCGCTCGCGATATAATTTCTCTTTGGGTTGCCAGAATGGTTATCTTTAGCCAAGAGAATATGGGAAAAATTCCCTTTAACAACGTATATATAAACCCCACAATTTTAGACGGTCAAGGCAGAAGAATGAGCAAATCTCTAGGCAACGGCGTTGACCCCCTAGACATAATAGAAAAATACGGAGCCGACTCCCTACGCTTTGTGATGTGCTCAATATGCACAGAAAACCAAGAAGCCAGACTTCCAGTAAAAAAAGAAAAACTAGAAGACGGCAGAGAAATAAATATAAGCGAAAAATTCGAAATAGGCAGAAACTTCGGCAACAAACTATGGAACGCCGCCAGATTTTTGCAACCACATATATCGGGAGAATCGGTGAATCGGGAGAATCGGGGTTCAGACAATTTAGAAGATAAATGGATATTATCACGTTTGAACACCGTCATCAAAGAAATCCACTCATCCATAGAAACATACCGCTTCTCCGAATATGCCGCCACAATTTACCATTTTGTTTGGGATGATTTGTGCAGCCGTTATTTGGAAATAAAAAAAGGTGAAATCTCAAAAGAATCCAGCTCTTTGCTCTCTTATTCGCTTTACACAGTTTTGGATTTGCTGCACCCCATTATGCCTTTTATCACAGAAGAATTAAACGCCATTCTCTTCCCAAATTCGCAAAGGGTTATTTTGAAGGAATTCCCAAAAGCAAACGAAAATTTAATAAACGCAGAAATAGAAAAACAATTTGAAGATATATTCACCATCGTAGAAGCCGTGCGCTCCGTGCGCGGTCGCTATTCCATAGCTCCCTCCCAAAAAATCACCGCCGTTGCAAAAACCACAGTGGATTTAAAATCCAGCAAATCCATGATAGAAGATTTAGGATTATGCAGTTTTGAGCTTGGCGAAAAACCCGCATTCAGCGCAAGCGTAGTTATACCAGGCGGCGAAGTGTTTGTTCCTTTAGAAGGAATTTTAAACAAAGAAACAGAAATTGTCCGCCTAAAAAAAGAGATTGAAAAAGCGGAGAGTTTTGCGGTGAGCATTGAGAAAAAACTTTCTAACGAAAATTTTGTGAAGAATGCGCCTGCTGCTGTGATAGATGGCGAGAAGCAGAAATTGGCTACGCAGAGGGATATTGTGGAGAAGTGCAAAGCTGCACTAACAGAGCTAACTTAAATCTCCGGCTGCTTTCCCGTCAGCCTAACAAAAATCTCCACATACTTGTCCACCGTATTCTTAACCACATTTGGCGGCACTTCCGGTCCTGGATATTCCTTGTTCCAATCCAAAGTCTCCAGCCAGTCGCGGATGTACTGCTTGTCAAAGCTCTCTTGGTTTTGCCCTTCTTGATATTTTTCGGCGGACCAATACCTTGAAGAATCTGGGGTTAAAATTTCGTCTATCAGAACGGTTTTGCCGTCTATTTCGCCGAATTCAAATTTTGTGTCTGCCAAGATTATGCCTTTGCTTGCGGCATATTCTCTCGCTTTGCTATAAACTTCCAAAGTTAAATCCCTTAGCACCGCCGCTATTTTTTCTCCGACTATTGGAATTGTTTGCTCATAAGATATATTTTCATCGTGACCCGATTCGGCTTTGGTGCTTGGGGTGTAGATTGCTGGGTCTATTTTTGCGCAGAGCTTTAAACCAGTTGGCAAAACGTGTCCGCAAATTTTGCCGGTTTTTTGATAGTCTTTCCAGCCAGAGCCTACTATGTAGCCTCTCGCTATGCACTCAACATCGTGTCGCTTTGCTTTTTTAACTAGCATTGAACGCCCACGCAAATAATCGGTGTATGGTTTAAGAACGGCAGGGTATTCTTCAACATCTGCGGTTACCAAATGATTTGGCATTCCGAGTTGTTTAAACCAAAAAAGCGAAAGTTGATTCAATATTTTGCCCTTGCCCAGTATTGGCGTTGGAAGTACCACGTCAAAGGCAGAAATGCGGTCGCTTGCCACCATCAAGAAATGCTCGCCGAGGTCGTACATATCGCGAACCTTGCCTTGGTGAAACAATGGAACGGAGGTGATGGGAGTTTCAAATTTTAAAGACATAAGGAGAAATGTAGTAAAAATTTGTCTATACCCTTGAATTTTTGCTTGAAAATTTCTATATTTAGTGAGTCTTTTAAAAGGAGGCTATTATAATGGCACAGAAAAAAGAAACAAAATCAGTTAAAGCGCCTGCGAAAACTGCAACTAAAAAAGCTCCGGTAGCTAAGGCTGCCGCTCCCAAAGCAGCATCAAAAAGCAAATCTGCTACTAAGGAAGTTGAGTTCAAAGCATATTCTCCAGCTTCTGGCTCTGTTGCCGTTGCTGGTGATTTCAATGGCTGGAAACCCGTTCCTCTGAAAAAAGGCAAAAACGGAAATTGGAGCGGGAAAATCAAATTAGTTTCAGGCATTCATCAATATAAACTTGTTTTTGATGGACAATTTTGGCAAACCGATAATGCCAATCAAGAACGCATTTCCGATGGTCATGGCGGGGAAAACAGCGTTATAAGAGTTTAAATTCCTAAATATGCCGAGCGAGAACAAAGATTACAATGTTTCTTTTGGCGATAAGGAAATAGCTTTAGCGGTAGGGCAGTTTGGCTCTCCGCTCTGGATGTATGATTTTGGGGTTATAGAAAAACGTATATGGGATTTGCGTCATTTTGGCGTTATTCGCTATGCACAAAAAGCGGCTCCAAATATAAACTTATTGTCAAAAATGAAATCTGTGGGGGTGGACGTAGATGCCGTTAGTGCAGGCGAGGTTGTCCGAGCTTTGCGTGCAGGCTTTGGTCCTATGCATATAAGATATACCGCAGATATTTTAGATAGAGATGCGCTTGATTTAATAAAAGAACATTCTATTTCAGTCAATATAGGTAGCCCAGATATGCTTTTTCAATTGCATGAGGCTGGCATAAAAGTACCGCTTGCAATACGCATAAACCCAGGTTTTGGGCATGGGCATTCCAACAAAGTCAATACCGGCGGCGAGCTTTCGAAACACGGTATATGGCACAGCGACCTTCCAAGCGTTATTAAAAAGGCAGAAGAACTCGGCTTTGCTGTTGAGTGTTTGCATATTCACATAGGCTCTGGTTCGGATTATATCCACTTGTCCCAGGTTGTTTCTGCAATGGAAAATGCGATTAGCACTATTGGCAGCGCAGGCGAATCTATAAAAATAATAAGTGCAGGCGGAGGACTTCCTATTTCTTATAAAAGAGATGAAAATTGGCATATAGATTTGGACAAATATTACAATATTTGGGACAGTGCGCGCAAAAGAATTAGCGAAAATGTTGGGCATTATCTTCAACTGGAAGTGGAGCCGGGGCGTTATTTGGTGGCTGAGAGTTGTATTTTGGCAACAGAAATTCGAGCTGTGAAAAAAATGGGAAAGAATCTATTTTACCTAATAGATGCAGGTTTCTCAGATTTAGTGCGCCCGTCTTTTTACGGAGCTTATCACCATATTTCAATTATTCCAAAGGATGGGAAAAAAAGCGAAAAAGAAGTGGATGCCATAATCGCTGGTCCTTTGTGCGAAAGTGGCGATGTTTTTACCCAAGAGGAGGGTGGCATTGTTGTTAGCCGCAAAGTACCACTTGCAAATGTTGGTGATTTGCTGATTATTCACGATGCTGGAGCTTATGGTTCTGCAATGAGCAGCAATTACAATTCTCGTTTGCTTGCCCCAGAAATTCTATGGGAAAAGGGTAAATTCAAGCAAATAAGAAAGCGGCAAACTTTTGAGCATTTGTTAGAGAATGAAATTGTGGAGTAATATGTGAAGGCATTTGTTGCGATAATTTTATTTGTCGTTTTTATTGCAAATGCACAGGACTTGGATTCTGCTGGGAGCGACAATACACTAAAACCAATGCGCCTTGCGGTTATAGGTTCTGGCGTTGCTACCTCGTACACTATACTTTATTTTGCCCTTCTCAAAGACGGCTGGTGGGATAAAGTGGAACCTTTTAGTTTTGAAATTCTTTCTTCCGATATGAATTACGCTTCAAATTTAGATAAATTCGGGCATTTTTATGCAGGTATTGTTATTGGCGAATTGCTTGCGATGAGTTATGACTGGGCAGGAATGAGTCCTTTTGCTTCTACGCTTTGGGCTGGCGCAACGGTTGGTTTTACGCAGATTTTGATAGAATTCAAAGACGGTTTTTCTCCTTATGGTTATAGCGTTTGGGATGCTATGGCGGGTACCTTAGGCGGTTTTTACGCTATGGGGAAAAGATATATACCTGCTATGCAATATGTTGATTATAAATTTTCATATTGGATCAATTCAAGCGCATATTGGGATTGGCATAAAAAGAAGGGAGAAACAGGGGTTTGGTTTGATGATTATTACGGGGGGAATCAAGCTCACTGGCTTTCCTTTAAAATTCCACAAATGTCGCCACTTGCCCTTGCCTTTGGCTGGGGCTTGTACGATCCGTATGTTGGCAATGAATTAGGATGGGATAAAATTCGTTATGAATACTATATTTCTCTTGATTACGATTTTAATGCGATTTTTCACCCTCAAAAAACTTGGAGCAAAAATTTAATAACAATTTTGAATCATATAAAATTCCCTGCTCCTGCCATTCGTTTGCATCCAAATGCTAAATTTTTCCCTTTGCACCCTTGGCAAGGGTTTTATGTGTCTTTTTAATTTCCTACATTGTAAAAAATGGAAAGCATAAAATATAACGAGCGAGGTTTGGTTCCTGCCATTGTGCAACACGCACAAGACGGTACTGTGCTTATGATGGCTTGGATGAACGAAGAAGCCTTGAAGTTAACGCTTGAAAAGGGTGAAATGGTGTTTTGGAGCCGTAGCAGGGGAGAGCTTTGGCACAAGGGTGCTACAAGCGGGAACTTTTTAAAAGTGGTGAGCTGGTCACCGGATTGCGATTTTGACTGCCTTTTGTTCAAGGTTTTGCCCCAAGGAAACGGGGTTGCCTGCCATACAGGGCAAAAAAGTTGCTTTTTCCTATTCCAAGATGTACTATTATTGTAAATAAAATGTATATTATATGTAAATATAGTTCTCCACACGGGGGTGCTTATGAGCACTAAGTCAATATTTGGAACGGCAATGGTGGCAATCGCTGCCTTATTTTCAAGTTCAATGGCGCAAACAGGCAACACCAATTACACAGTACCTTTAACCGGTTTGAGCAGCAACAGCAAGACTTTGGATATGATCTTTGTTGAGGGAGGTACGTTTAAAAGAGGGTGCACAGAAGGAGATACCAAGTGCGAATCCACAGAAAAACCAGCGCACAATGTGACTCTCAGCAGTTATTATGTTGGCAAATACGAGATTACCAATGCCCAGTGGAAGGCGGTGATGGGCGAAGAGACCTCTTCTCAACCATCGTTTCCAGGCTCTAACTCCGACAATAAACCCAAAGCTAGCATCACTTGGTACGATGCCATTGCGTTTACATGTAAATTGAGAGAGATGACCGGAAAAAAATATCGCTTGCTGACCGATGCCGAATTTGAGTACGCAGCTCGCGGAGGTAAAAAGACAAAAGGGTATCTTTATTCTGGTAGCAACAACGCCGATGATGTGGCTTGGCATTTAAATAGCACATTCCCTCCAACATGTTTCGGTTCTGGTCAATATCAGCAATGCATGACTATGAATGGTCCGCAAGATGTGGGCAGCCTCGCGGCAAATGAACTTGGCACTTATGATATGAGCGGCAATGTTTACGAATGGACACATGATAGCTGGGGTAATTTTAATTCAAACGCGGGTGATTTAACGAATCCCATAGACAGACCCACTGCTCACACCCAAAAAACACGCCGTGGCGGTAGCTACGACCAGTTGCCATCGGATAGCCGCGTTTCTGCACGTAAAATACGCTCAATAGAGGGTAAAGATGGTTCCATAGGGTTTCGCTTGGCACTCTCGGTTAATGACTCTGACCCTGCTGCACAGATAAATCCGTGCGAAATACACCAGCCTCCTCCAAGCGGCGGCAAACCCGGATTCCGCGATGAAAGGCTTATTACGGCAGACGATGAAGTGTGGGCACCGAGCGGCGGTTATGGCGCAATACTCAAAATCAAAGAGAACGGTGCCGCAATAGCTGGTTCCATATATTGCAGCGGCAATTACTGCATGACCAGCGATTCGGTGAGCGGCGAATGGTACACATCAAACTGCATGGCATTGAATATTGTGCGTCCAAATGGCACAAGCAAAAAATTCATATACTATTTGATAGACTTAGACAATATGTCCATGATGCCAGAATTCGGTATGCCGGGGAGATTTGAACGCAAAAAAATGTCCGAAGTATCTAATGCGGCAAAACTCACCGTTCCAACCATTGCAAGCCCCAGACCTTTAGATCAGTTGGTTCCTTCTACTGTCAAGAATATTGATATGAAAAATCCTCCTACAACAGGGCGCGACCCGCGTTTGATAGAAGGACCGAATTATGCGTGGATACAAGACAATGTAGCAATGGGTGCTGGTGGTACGCATAGATACCGCAAAGATTTTGACTCTGAAGCAGCAATGAGGTTTGTAGTTTGGGATAAGGGTCAATATACAGGTTTGGCGCAGGGACCTTGGTTCACTGTTGACAATATATTCTTGAGAGTTAATGATAATACCAATAACCAAACCTACGATTACCTATACACCGTTGCAGAAGACGGCAAAACGCTCTATCATATATCTTTCCAAGCCTATGAACCTGGAGATTTCAGAATGTTTCAAAAGAAGAGTGCTAACGCAGACTCGGCTGCAAAATATGGATGGACAGAGCCTTCAAAGCTCGCCAATACTTACAACCAAGGCGTTTCAACTTACTTCCCGCCAGACGAGGAAAACTATACTCCTCCATCCAGCGACCGCGAGGGCGAAAAACCCACGCTAATTTTGTCTCAACATGGAGTAAATTTGAAAGTTGGAAATGGTACAGTGGTTGAAATTTATAACATTAAAGGAAATTTAATAAATAGGCATAATGTTAATTTGCCAAAGGGAATGTATTTAGTTAAAGTGCGTTTTGAGAACGGTGATGTTAAAATATTGCGGGTACCTGTTTTATGAGAATAATAGCACTAATAGCAATCGCCGCCTTGTTTTCAAGCGCGGTGGCACAAGCAGACTACACAGAAACCAGTGTAAGCGTAAGTGGCAGCAACAAGGCTTTGGATATGGTTTATGTTAAAGGCGGAAAGTACAAAAGAGGATGCTCCACCGGAGACAACGCCTGCGAAGATACAGAAAAGCCAGCGCACGATGTAACGCTCAGTGATTTTTACATTGGAAAATACGAAGTTACGAATGCCCAGTGGAAAGCCGTGACGGGCGACAATACAACCGCCGACAACAAACCGAAAACAGGCATGATATGGTACGATGTTGTTGCATTTACATGTAAGTTAAGGGAAAAGACTGGTAAAAAGTATCGTTTGGCAACCGATGCCGAATTTGAGTACGCGGCTCGAGGCGGAACTAAGAGCAATGGGTATCTCTATTCCGGCAGCAACACAGTAAACGATGTGGCGTGGACTTCGGCTAATGCTGGAAATGGAATCAAAGATGTTGGGGGAAAAGCCGCCAACGAACTAGGCATATACGATATGAGCGGCAATGCTTATGAATTGACCTATGACAGTTGGGGACTTTATCGCAGCGATGGTGCGGCACTTACAAATCCCATAGACCGCCCAGACCTTTATTCCACAAAGGTACGTCGCGGTGGTAGCTATAGCCAGCCGGCATCAAAGAGCCGCGTGTCTGCGCGCGAGAGACGTTCAATCAAGGGTAAAGATGCTTCCATAGGGTTTCGCTTGGCACTCTCGGTTAATGACTCTGACCCCGCTGCCCAAGTAAATCCGTGCGATATCCACGAGCCTCTTCCGTGGGCTGGCGAAATAGGTTTTCGTGACAGTAGGCTGATCACTGCCGCAGACGAAGTGTGGGCGGATGATTCAGTGGGCTATATGTTGGTGATAAAAGACAACGGCGCGGCGGCAATAAGCGGACCTAGTGGCTCAATATCTGGCGAGTGGTACACGCTAAACAGTTTCTCTCTGAAAATCGTTTCAACAGGTTCCCAAAAAACCACCACATCCTATCCATATTACATGATCACACCAAACTTGATTACAATGATAGGTGATAAAGGTATTGGACAAGGTCCCTTTGGGAGATTTATGCGCAAGAAAATTTCCGAGGTTTCTGGTGCGCCTACCGCTCCCAATATAACAAATCCAACTCCGATTGAGGAATTAGTCGGGGCAAACAGCAACACTAATATGGCTAATCCTCCCACCGATGGGCGTGACTCGCGGCTAATAGAGGGACCTGACTTCGCATGGGTACAAGACAACGTAGCTTTGAACTTTGGAGGTACGCATAGATACCGCAAAGATTTTGATTCGGAATCATCCATGAGATTCCTAGTTTGGGATAATCCTACTGGTAACGGTACCTCAACATTGCTAGCCACAGGTCCGTGGTTCACGGTTGCTAACACATTTTTGCGAGTTAAAGACCCCAATAGAGCAACATACGATTACCTATATGCAGTTTCAGCCGATGGCAAGAACCTCTATCACATATCATTTCAATCTTATGAACTTGGCGATTTTAGACTGTTCGCAAAGATAAAAGCAAGCGATGTTCCGCAGTGGAAAGAGCCAGCTGCCAATGCTACTACCTACAACCAAGGTGCTTCAACTTATATACCACCCGTGGCGGCTCCTTCTTCGTCTTCAAAGGCATCTGGTTCATCTTCCAGTTTTTCTTCAAGTTCATCTTCCAGTTCTTCTTCAAATGAATCTGTCACAGCCGTTTTATCCGGTGTGAATTTGCAGATTGCAGGTGGTACAGTGGTTGAAATTTATAGCATCAATGGGAATTTAATGCATACCCTTTCATTGGCTAATTTGCCAAAAGGAATATATTTAGTTAAGGTGCGGTTTGGCAGTGATATGAAGATTTTGCGGGTGCCAGTGATGTAAGCTCAAAAATGACAAATTTTTGACATTAATTTAAGGTTTTACCCCAAAAAATTGTTTTTTTCAGCGGAAAAATGTTTCTTTTTCTAAAAAAAAATATATATTTATAGAGAGTTTTTTTGAGGTATTTATGGTAAAAAAAATAATTGCTCTTAGCTTTTGCGCTGTGGCGTTAATGGCTTGCGGCGAAAGTAAATTAGACCCAACAAATCCGGAATCCATAAGAAAGCATTATGCTAAAATGGACCCGCCTGTCCAAATGAGCAACGACAAATTTGTCTCTTATGCGCTAAAAGAAGACATTACCAATATGGATATGTTTTTGGTTTGCAGCAAAGACTACCTGAACACTCCTAATGGCAGCGGCAACACAGCACTCGCTGTGGCAGTAAACAAAAAGAAAACCGCTGTGGTAAAATATCTCTTGGATAAAGGCGCAGATATCAGCATAAGAAGCGACCAGCTCGGTTTAACCCCGCTTGAAGATGCCGCCACCCGCGAAGACTCCACCGTAAACGGAATTTTTTCCATGCTCATAGAAGCTCAAAAGAAAAAAGACCCTGAACTGCACAATGTAGGTGCTGCCTTGCACATGGCCTCTCGCTATGGTGCTCTTAAAAATGTGCAAATTCTCATTGAAAACGGAGCAAACCCAAACGCAAAAAGCTTGGAAGGCTTAACTCCTCTTCACGAGGCAGCAAAAGAAGGTAGAAAGGCTGTGGTTGAATATTTGCTTTCAAAAAAAGTAGAGGTTAACCCAAAAGATAAAGACGGTTATACTCCAATGGACTGGGCAGAGGCAATGGGCTCGGGTTCAACATTCCCCGATGTTGCTAAGGTTCTCCAAAAAGCTGGTGGCAAGCATACAGATGAATGGCGCAAAGCTTTTTAGAGTTGCCTAAAATTTTCAGTATTTCTTTTTAATTTCTTTGTCCCCGCTCGCCAGAGTGGGGTTTCTTTTATACTTCTCTTTTTCCAATCACTCTCTTCAAAAGCAAAATAAGGCTCTGTTTCTGCCAAATGCTTGGCGTTATAAGGGCAAACTCTCTGGCAAATATCGCAGCCAAAAATGCTGTGTTTTGCCCACTCTTTTTGCTCCTCGTTAAATTCGCCTTTATGTTCAATGGTTAAATAGCTTGCGCATTTGCGAGCATCCAAAAATCCATCTTCGGTTAGAGCTTTGTTGGGGCAGGCATCTATGCAACGCCTACATTTTGCGCAAGGTTTAGAAGTGATATTGGGTACAGGTTCCAAACCATCTTTATTCAACAATACTCCTCCTATGAAAAAGGCACTGCCGAATTTTGGGTTTATTAGCATTGTGTTTTTGCCTATAAAGCCTAGCCCTGCCATTGCTGCAAGCTCTCTTTCTGCGATGGGCAAGGCATCCACAAAGGGCTGACCCTCAATTTGCTTGGCTAATAATTCCTTTAATATGCTGATGTGATAATCCCTGCCGTGGGCATAGGCTGCTATGGGTTCTTGTTTTTTTTGCAAAGGACGAGGATATTTCCAAAGGGCAATCCACACGGCATTATAGGTTTTTCCGTTGAAACTTGCAGGATGCTTTCTTGTTTCTGCGGTATTTGCCATCCAAGTCATATTTGCGTTAAAGCCCTTGTTTAGCCAATGTTCCAAATTAGCACTATGCGGCAATGTTTCTGGCAGGGCAATGGTTGCACTAACTAGGCACTCTATCATAGAGCTAGTTTGTCGGCGAGCAGCAGGGCATCTTTTAGCGAACCATAGTCTGCTTTGTTTTGCCAAGCTATGTCAAAGCCGGTTCCGTGGTCAACGCTTGTGCGCAAAACATTTAGCCCAAGCGTGGTATTTACACCGCTGACTAATTTTTTGCCCAAATTAAATGCAAGAGTTTTGGTCACAATATGCCCTTGGTCGTGATACATTGCAATAACTCCATCATATATACCGCTGTGCAACTGAGGAAAAACAACATCTGCTGGGAGAGGTCCAATTGCATCTATTTTCATTGAGCGTAGTTTTTTTACAGCGGGTATAATATTCAACATTTCTTCTTTGCCAAACAAGCCGTTTTCGCCAGCGTGCGGATTTATTCCAGCAACACCTATTTTTGGCTCTTTTATTCCTTTTGCTTTTTTTAAGAATTCGTTTAACAAGCTACCTACTTTTACAATTCTCTCCGGCTTTGCTTTTTTTATTGCTTCTGCCAAAGAAACATGAGTGCTAACATGGGCAACCACCCAATTCCCCTGAACAAGGGCAAGCACAGGCTCTTTGTCGCCGCACATTTCTCCTATGAATTCCGTGTGTCCCTGAAATTTTGGGATTGTTTTTTCCACCGCTTCCTTGCACAAGGGAGCCGTTACTATAGCAGCAGCATTGCCGGCTTGTACCAATTCAACGGCTTGCCTAACCCAAGCAATGCTTGCGGCTCCAGCCTCCTTTGAAACCTTGCCCGGTTCTATCTTTCCGTCAAATTCTTCGCTTGCCGCGCAAAACGGAACTCCGCCTTCTTTTATTGTGCTTGAAATGCCGAGTTTTTTTCTGCATTTTTCAAGAATTGTCATATCCCCAACCAAGGCAACTGGATGTTTGATTTTTGGCAAATTTGCCATAAGTTTCAAACAAATTTCTGGACCTATGCCGTTTGGGTCTCCGATGGTTATGAGTATAGGTTTTTTCATAATGTTTCTCGCTAATCGCTCTCCAAAGGTATTTCTAATTGTTCAGTTGATTCTTGCGGACGCACTGGTTCTGGCTCGGTGTGCTTTTGCAAGGGATATTGTGGAATTAAAAAATCGCTGTTCAAAATATCGCTGAATTCCGTGAGTCGCGGAAGGTCGTCTGGAATTTGGTTTATGCCAAAATATTTTAAAAATTCCGTTGTGGTTATATAGGTATATGGATTGCCTACTGTTTCTGCGCGTTCCCCCAAAGCGATGAATTTTTTATCCAAAAGGCTGTGCAAGGGACCATCGCAAGAAACGCCGCGAACCGCTTCTATGCCAGATTTTGTTATGGGCTGTTTGTAGGCTACAATGGCAAGAGTTTCCAAAGCAGCGGCAGATAATCTGCGAGCGTTATTCTCTGGGAAAAGTTTGCGAATATAAGGATAATATGCGTTTTTTGTTCTAAAACGATAACCGCCCGCCACAGCCACAATTTCAAATGGAGATTTTATTTTCGCAAGCTGCTCATTTGCGTGCCTAAGCGCACCAGAAACCTGCGACTGGTCTAAAAAATCACCCAAAATTTCTTTCAATTTTTTCAGCGTAACAACTTCGGTTGAAGCAAAAACCAATGCTTGTATTATGCTAGAAAGCTCCTCTACGCTCTCAATAGGCGGCAAATCGCTAACGCCACGCAATTCCATTTCTTCTTGTATATCTTCGCTCATAATTGCAACCACAAATCCATTAAAACAAGTGCCGCCATGCTTTCCACAATCACTGGCGCACGTACCGCAACACAGGGGTCGTGCCTGCCTTTTATGCTGATTTCGCCAATTTGCCCGTTTTTATTTTTTGCCATTTGCATTTTAGAAATGGAAGGGGTTGGCTTGAACGCTATTCTGCACAAAATATCTTCGCCGCTAGTAATGCCGCCATAAGTGCCATCTGCAAATTTATTATGCTCGCTGCCCAGCATATTTGCCGCTTCAAACCCTTTGCCAATTTCAAAGCCTCGCGTTGCAGGAATGCTCAACATTGCCATTGCAAGCAATGCCTCTGTACGGTCAAAAACCGGTTCGCCCAAATTTTTTGGCGGATTTTTGATGGTTAAGCTAACAATGCCACCGATGCTATCTCCATTTTTTTTGGCATTTTCTATTGAGTTGTTGTCTATGTTTATAGTAGCCGTAAATTCGGTTCCGCATTTTTCCTTCAAAAATTTGCGAGCTATTGAGCCAGCCGCAACCCGCGCTATGGTTTCCCTAGCCGAACTGCGCCCACCGCCTCGGTAATCCCTGAATCCATATTTGGAATCATAAGCTTCGTCTGCATGCCCTGGGCGCCACCAGTCTTTTATTTGCTCGTAATCCGCGCTGTGTTGGTCTGCATTTTCCACGAGCATGGATATTGGCGTTCCCGTTGTTTTGCCTTCAAAAACCCCGCTCAAAATTTTAACCGCATCACTTTCTTTGCGCTGCGTGGTAATTGCGCTCTGCCCGGGTCTGCGGCGGTCTAAAAAATGCTGTATATATTCTTCGTTAATTGCAAGTCCAGCAGGGCAGCCATCCACCACAGCCCCAATAGCCTTCCCATGCGATTCACCCCAGGATGAAAGCGTAAAAACTTTTCCAAAGACGCTAGACATAAAGGGGTAATATAGTAAAAATTTGATTTTAAACCGAATTTTCAAATTTCTTTATAAATTCATCTGGAGAAATAACTGCTATTTCCTTGTTAGTGAAACCAGGTAAATCGCGGGTTACAATATAATCTGCGTTAAACTCTTTCGCACATTCCAATTGTAAAGCATCTTCAAAATCATCTATATCGTCATTTTTCAATGCTTGGACTACTTGATGTTTGCCTGTAGGAACTATGTCTATGTATTCCAGTATGTCTAGCAAAATTTTTTTACGTTCTTTCGCAGTATATTCTTTTCTTGTGATAAAAAATACATTTGAAATTGTATGCGGAGCAAGGGCAGATTTTTTCGATTTGCATATAGCCAAAACATTAGCAGATTCTTCAATAAATTCAGTTCGTTTCAATAATACATCAAGAACAATATTAGCGTCTATAAAGATTCTCATATTTTTCCTCTAAAGCCATTGCATAATCCTCTTTCCAATTCCAATTTTCTGGACGTGGAACTTGCAAACGAAGAATTGCAGCAACCAATTCATCTTTTTCAAGATTTTCAGGTAAATCTTTATTTCCTTGCTGTTTTAAAGTTTCCATAGTAATAATATAGTAAATTTCTAAAAAAACTGATTTTTCTATATTACCCCCATGAACCTATCCCAATCCTACACCGCCCTGCTTTCACTTGCCAAAGAACGTATTATGCTGCTTGACGGCGGAATGGGAACGATGATTCAGCGTTTTAATTTAACGGAAAAAGATTTTTGGGAGCACAAAGGCAACAACGATATTCTGGTGCTTTCTCGCCCCGATGTTATAGAAAGCGTGCATACCGAATACCTCAAAGCCGGAGCAGATATAATTGAAACCTGCACATTCAACTCAAACGCCATTAGCCAAGCAGATTACGGGCTGGAAAGCGAGTGCTACAAACTGAGCAAAGCAGGTGCCGAAGCAGCAAGGCGAGCAATAGACGCCTTTGGAGGAACATCACGCAAATTTGTCGCAGGTTCTATAGGACCAACATCCAAAGCGGCAGGCATGGCAAGCAAAGTGGAAGACCCTGCAAGCAGGGGAATAACATTTAGGGAATTGGCGAATGCTTATCAAACGCAAATCAAAGGGCTTTTAGACGGCGGTGCAGATATTCTTTTAATAGAAACGGTATTTGACACGCTTAATTGCAAAGCGGCTCTCTACGCAGCCTCGCTTGAACAAGAGGAAAGGGGACTTCGCGTACCTGTTATGGTTTCTGGAACAATAAGCGATGCTTCTGGTCGCTTGCTCGCTGGGCAAACTTTGGAGGCTTTTTGGAATTCAGTTAGCGGCTATGATTTATTCAGCATTGGATTGAATTGCGCACTTGGCGCAGAGGAGATGGGCTCGCATATCGCAGAGCTTTCAAGAATTGCAAATGTTTTTATAAGCGCATACCCAAACGCAGGCTTGCCAAACCCGCTCGGCGGCTACGACGAAACCCCCGAAGGCATGGCGAAACATATTGAAAAATTCGCGGCAAATAGCTGGGTAAATGTGGTTGGCGGTTGTTGCGGAACAAACCCTGAAACCATAGCCGCTATGAAAAAAGCTGTGCAGGGCAAAAGCCCAAGAAAAATACCGGAGCTGCCAAAAACAACAAGGCTATCGGGTTTGGAACCAGTTGAAATAACCGAAAACAGCAATTTCATAAATATAGGCGAGCGAAACAATATGGCGGGCAGCCTGAAATTTGCAAAAATGATTAGGGAAAATAATTGGAGCGAAGCGATATCCCTCTCCGTTGCTCAAATTGAAAATGGTGCGCAGATTATAGATATAAATGTGGACGATGGTTTGCTGGATTCACGGGAAAAAATGCGGCATTTCGTTAATTTATATGTTTCCGAACCAGCAGCGGCAAAATGTCCGGTTATGTTGGATAGTTCGTCTTGGGATGTTTTGGTTGCTGGAATGGAGTGTTTCCCTGGGAAGGGCATTGTGAATTCCCTTAGCTTGAAAGAGGGAGAAGAAGTTTTTTTGAAAAAAGCAAGCGAAGTGAAACGCATGGGTTTTGCCCTTGTGTGCATGGCTTTTGACGAAGAAGGACAGGCGAGCAGCTACGAAAAAAGAACAGAGGTTTGCAAAAGGGAATACGATTTGCTAACCGAGAAATTAAATTTCAATCCCTGTGATATTTTCTTTGACCC
>Ga0268262_10000455_pt1 | contig 54118 bp, 43 predicted proteins | sample TergutNc150P3_FD_190354 | JGI IMG/M metagenome (GOLD analysis project Ga0268262, IMG submission 190354) | Nasutitermes corniger P3 segment gut microbial community from laboratory colony in Florida, USA - Nc150 P3 (SPAdes) (version 2) | ecosystem: Host-associated > Arthropoda: Insects >... | reverse complement strand
GCAAAACGGCCTTGTCCCGTTCAAATATCTGATGGCTGTCTTTGAAAGGGCTCCGTTTGCTTCAACCCCTAAAGACTGGGAAAAGCTCCTGCCTTGGAACATTTTCACCGCTTAAATTGACGGATACGACTTGACAATTAGTAAAGTAATTAAAGAAATTCTTAATAAATATTGATTACGTAAATAAAGGCCACTCTTATAATTGACCGCGATAGCGGTCTCCAATTCTAGCTCGCAACAGGGCCTTGCGCGACGGTTTCGGGTTTAGTCGGGTTTATTCGTATTAATTAGGGCTTATCCTAAGTCTTGCACTGGTGAATAACTTCAGCGATTATCTTGTCCGCATCTTTGTAGGGAACCTGGCAGGTGCCGACCTGGGTGTGGCCGCCCCCGCCGTATCTATAAACCATACTGCCTACGTTTACCGTGGCGCTGCGGTTAATAATGCTGTAACCGACTGTAATTGAGCAGTTTTGCTTGTTTTTGCCGTCTACGATCCAAACGGAGATATTCTGATCCGGGTACATGGTGTACATTAAGAACCGGTTGCCGGCATAAATCGGGTCTATTCCCCTAAGGTCTGCAACAATGACATTGTCTTCCACACGGATAACCTTTTTAAGCATATCCACAAACAATTTTTCCTGCTCATGATAGACAACTATTCTTTCTTTTACATCAGGCATAGCCATAATTTCTTCAATGTCCATATTAGAGCAGGCGGAAGCGAGTTTTTTCATCAGATCGATATTGCTTATTGTAAAATCCCTGAACCTGCCCAGACCGGTTCTTGGATCCATAATAAAACCCAGAAGCACCCAACCGCTGGCGTTTGTAATCTCGTCCAGGGTAAGATCCGCCGAATCAACTTTATCCACATAACGAATCATCTCGGCAAACTTTCCAAGTTTTTCGTCCCCGCCGTAGAATTCGTAAACCACACGAGCGCAACTCGGCGCTTTCCTGGAAACCCCCTCAAAATATGAGTCGACTCCCAGTCTCTCCGTTTCACTGGAATGATGGTCAAACCACAATTTGCAACCCGGTATATAGGGAATATTCGCCAGTATATCGTTGTCGGTTGCCTTTACAAGACCGTCCTGTATGTCCTTTGGGTGGACAAATTCCCATTCGTCAATGATGCCCATATATAAAAGGAGAGCCCCACAGGCTAAGCCGTCAAAGTCCGATCTGGTTATAAGCCTCATTTTTAACCACCTTAATAAATATTATTATTATACCAAATAAAAAAAATTACAACATCATATAAATCATTATATGAATAAAGCTTCTCTTCAATCGAAAAAGTCAGACAAAAACTGTCTAATCATATATAATTATCGCCATGAGTAAAACATTAAAGCGATTTTTCGCCGTCTTTTCTATCACTTTTTTCGTCATATCCTTCGCGATTTCCTGTGCCGGAAGCGCGAAAATTGCCTCCAGCGGCCTGGGAAAGGCTTCGGATTTGGTTCCCTTTATGGAAAATGCCAAAACCGGCGTGCTTCCATCCGGATTGCGCTACTACCTGCTGGAAAATACCCAGCCGGAAGGAAGGGCTTTTTTAACCCTGGCGGTAAACGCAGGCTCGGTTCTGGAAACCGAGGAAGAACGCGGGCTGGCCCATTTTGTTGAGCACATGGCCTTTAACGGTACCGCCAGGTTTGAAAAATCTGAGCTGATAAACTACTTGCGTTCTCTGGGAATGCGCTTTGGCCCCGAGATTAACGCCTACACTTCTTTTGACGAGACAGTCTACGGCATTGAAGTCCCCGTCGAAACCGGATCTGGCGGCCAGAAAATTGTCCCCGCCATGGCTTTGGCGGTTCTCGACGACTGGTGCCATAGTGTTACTTTTGACCCGGAAGAGGTAGACAAGGAACGGCTGGTGGTAATGGAGGAATACCGCGCGCGTCTGGGGGCGCAGGAACGCATAAACAGGCAAATATACCCTGTTATATTCAAGGGTTCGCCGTATGCTGACAGGCTCCCCATCGGCCTTCCTGAGGTAATAGAAAACGCTCCGAAAGAGCGGCTGGAAGGATTTTACAAGAAATGGTACAGGCCCGAAAATATGGCCGTTATAATCGTGGGCGACTTTGACGCGGAATACCTTGAAGGAACCCTTGCGGAACATTTTCACAACCTTTGGCCCGCATCCGGCAGTTTTATCCGCCCCCGCTATAACCTTAGCGCGCCAAAAAAAGGAAACTTACAGACGCTGATTTTGACGGACAGCGAGCTTTCAGAATCCAGCGTGGAACTTTACTGGAAACAAAAGGCCGAAAACCGCCAGTCGAATCTGGCGAACTACCGTGAAAGCCTCATCGACTATCTGACAAGCATAATGCTTTACTTGCGCTTTCAGGAAGAAACCGCAAAAAGCGAAACGCCTTACATGTGGGGCGGCTCAGGCTGGGCCAACTATGGCTATTCAACCAGGCTATACGCTCTCTGGGCCGAGGCAAAAACCGATCTGGCAAGGGCTACGCTGAGGGAACTTTTTCTGGTAAAGGAATCCCTTTCCCGTTATGGTTTTACCCAGTACGAGGCTGATATTGCCAAAGCCGCCATCATTTCGCAGATGGAGCAAATGGTTGATGAAAAGGATCGCCAGAATTCCAATTACTATGTCGATGCGTTTACCCGGCACTTTTTAAAAGGCGAATCTGCCCCCGATCTGGAATGGGAACTGAATGCGATAAAATTGCTAAGCCCCGGGATTAACCTGAACGAGATAAACAAAAGGGTTAAGGGCTATTTTTCCGAGGACGATCTTTTTGTAATTATCAGCGCCCCGGACACTGAAAAAGCCAGTCTTCCCACAGAGTCAGAAATAAAAGCAATGGCGGCTGAAGCGAAAAAAGCCAAAATTCCACCTCCTGCCACGGGCAATGCCGGTGGAGCGCTTCTTGACAAAACTCCCAACCCGCAGCCGATTGTGTCCGAAACAACCGACAGCGAAACCGGGGCCATTCGCTGGAAGCTAGGCAACGGCGCTGAAATAATCCTTAAAGATACGAAAAACAAAAACAGCGAGATAAGCCTTTACGCCCAGGCGCGGGGAGGAACCATGAGCGCTTCCGACGATACAGCGATCTCCGCTTATCTGGCGGCGGAAATGCTTAACGCTTCGGGGCTGGGCCCTTATTCAAGGTCGGAACTGACCAGGGCCCTCCTGGACAAGCAGGTGTCGTTGTCTTTCTGGACTCAGAATTACCTCCGTGGCTTTCAGGGCGGCGCCGCTGTAAAGGACCTTCAAACCCTGTTCGAGATGCTCCATATCAGTTTCACCCAACCCCGTTTCGATCCCGAAGCGATTAAAGCCCTGCTGGATCAGCACAGGTCGAGCATGGCCTTTCAGGAAAACGATCCCAACACGGTTTTCCAGCGTGAAATAACCCGTACCATAAACAGGAATCCCCGCTTCCATCCGCTGGAAAAGGAGGATTTGGAAAAGGTAGACAACAACGCGGCTCTTGCCTTTATTAAAAAATGCCTTAACCCCGGCGATTACACATTCGTCATTACCGGAAACCTGGACGTTCCCCTGCTCCGTTCCCTTACAGAAACATATCTGGCTTCAATTCCGGCTTCTACTCCTTTTAACGCCTGGGCCGACATTGACGCGGGCCGCCCGTCTGATACGACCAGGGAGATTAAAAAGGGAAGGGAAGAAAGGAGCACGGTTTACATGAGCTGGTATAGCTCTCAGCCTTATACTGAGGAAAGAGGCACTGCGATTTCAGTGTTGAACGAGTACCTTGATATTGTACTTATCGATGAAATTCGCGAAGCTCTGGGCGGGGTTTATTCAGTCTCGTCCTGGGTCTCTGTTACCCCCCTTCCAAATGCCGAACTATCGGGGGGTGCGTATTTTACCTGCGATCCAAAGAGGGTCGAAGAACTTGTTTCAGCTGTGAAAGAGGAATTCGCAAAAGTCTCAAGGGGAAATATAGATAGCGGCGTTCTTCAGAAGGCGATTGAAGCCCTGATCAAGGAGCAGGAAGAGTCGATACAAAGCAACCTTTACATAGCCCAGAGCTATGCCAACTCGGCGGTGATCTACCGCTCTCCGCTTAGCCGGCTGGATAAAAGGCCTGTCTTGTACCGGGCAGTAAAGGCGGCGGATATACAGAAGGCCGCGCAGGAACTTCTTGGAGGAAGCCAGGTAAGACTTACCCTTTACCCGGAATGATCTGAATAGCAACTGATGACTTCCGCGTTGCGGCACAAAATAATGTCTCATATCAGGAGCAACGGTACTTCCATAGAACTCTTGCTATGCAAGGCATTGTGGCGTGAAGGTATTCGCTACAGGAAAAACCTGAAAACGTTGCCAGGCAAGCCGGATATCGCGATAACAAAGTACAAAATCGCCGTCTTTTGTGACGGCGAATTTTGGCACGGCAAAAACTGGGAATCCAAGAAAAACAAAATTAAAGAAAACCATGATTTTTGGGTCGCCAAAATTGAACGGAATATTACGCGGGACAATACAAACGAAAAAAAACTCGTAAATATGGGATGGGCAGTGCTTCGCTTTTGGGGCAGGGACATTAAGAAAAACCTTAACGAATGTGTAAACGAAATAAAAGAAGCGATTTATGAAAAAACAAACGGTATTGACAATATGGACTATCAGGACATGACTGATTTATACGTTGCCGAAAGCGATCCGGGCTACTGTATTGAAGATTAAGCGACTATTTTGTCGGCCCTACGCGCTATTCCCGAATGTCCTCAATTTCCCCGCCGTCTAATTTACCGGCGGCTTCTTCTACGGCGGCGCGGCTGATGCCCGTTATCTTGAAAGTTGCGCGGCGGTGAGCCACATCATCGCCTTCTGAAGAAACAGAAGCAACTATATTCCCTCCCTTTTCTGCTATCGCGCTGGCAAATGCCGCAAACTGGCCTGGTTTTTCCTTGAAATTAACCGTTATCCGTATGCCCTTGTGGCGTGCCCCATAAGCGTTAATGAAAAAATGGAAAATGTCGGTGTCGGTAACAATACCGGTCAAAAGGGAGCCGTTCATCACGGGCAGGCAACCAATTCCCTGATCCGCCATGATCCTCGCCGCCTCTTCCACAACTTCGTTTTCCTGAACGATGACCACCGTTTTTTCCATTATCTTTTCCACGGTGAGTTTTGAAAGCAGGTAGCTGATCTCGTACATATCAAGGCTGGTCGCGGACGATGGGGCTGCTTTCAGTAAATCGGCCCTGGTGATAAGGCCCACAAGAACATTGCTTTTATTGAGTACCGGCAGGTGGCCGATTCTTTGCTTGTCCATTATCGAACGTGCGTCGGTCAGCGAGAGTTCAGGGTGTATAAAAACCGGATTCCTGGTCATGATATTGGATACCAACATGTCATCCTCCTAAATAAGCAGCCTTTACCGCTTCGTCCTTCATTAAATCGGCAGTTAAGCCGCTTTTGACAATTTCCCCGGTCTCAAGTATATACGCCCGTGACGCCGCGTCCAGGGCTTTGTACGCGTTTTGCTCAACCAGCAGCACCGTTGTTCCTGTCTCGTTAATTCCCTTGATGACCGAAAAAATTTCGTCAACAAGGATGGGGGCAAGGCCCATAGACGGCTCGTCAAGGAGCAGGAGACGAGGGCTGGCCATCAGAGAGCGGCCCATCGCAAGCATTTGCTGTTCGCCGCCGGAAAGCGTCCCCCCTATCTGGCGTATGCGTTCTTTTAGCCGGGGAAAAATATCAAACACTTTTTCCATGTCTTTGCGTATGGCCTGCTTTTCGGCCAAAGTAACAGAACGACGCGAATACGCGCCCATTTCCAGATTATCGCGAACGCTCAAGTTCGCGAAAATACGTCGGCCTTCCGGAACCTGCACCAGGCCGGAAGCGACGATGCTGTCAGGCGGGGCTGAGCTTATATCTTTGCCGTCAAAGATCACAGTACCCGAAGTTTTCTTTATAACGTTGGAGATCGCGTTCAGCGTCGTGCTTTTCCCCGCGCCGTTTGCGCCAATCAGGGTGATTATTTCCCCTTTGGCGACCTCAAAGGAGACGCCTTTAAGGGCGCGTATGGCCCCATAATTGACAACGAGGTTTTCAACTTTCAACAGAGTCTCAGCATGAAACTTCGTTTCATGTTCGATTATATTATTATGACTAGCCATTGACAGCATCCGTCCCAAGGTAAGCTTTTATCACAGCCGGGTTCTGCCGGATTTCTTCCGGGGAGCCCGCGGCGATTGTCCGTCCGTAATCCAGCACAATAAGCCGCTCGCATATCCCCATTACCAGCCGCATATCGTGTTCGATCAAAAGAATCGTCAGGTGAAATTCATTTCGGATAAATTTGATTATCTTCATCAGATCTTCGGTTTCCTGGGGGTTCATTCCGGCGGCAGGCTCGTCCAGCAGAAGAAGGCAGGGGTTTGAAGCCAGGGCGCGGGCAATCTCCAGCCTGCGCTGCTCGCCATAAGGAAGATTGCGGGCCAGTTCATCCCTCTTTTTTTCAATCTTGAAAAGGGAAAGCAATTCACCTGCCTGGGCGTGCATACGCTCCTCGTCAATCCTGAAAGGCTTCAGGCGGAACAGCGCGTCCAGAGGGCCGCTGGTCCTGCCGGAATGTAACGCTATGCGGATATTGTCCTCGACAGAAAGATTGGAAAACAGTCGTATGTTCTGAAAAGTCCGGGCAAGGCCAATCCGGTTCATCCTGGCAGGGTCGAGGTTTTTCACAAGGCAGGTATTGCCACCTCGGTCGCGGAATTCGATCTCTCCACCAGTAGGGGCATATATTCCGGAAAGCATGTTGAATACCGTTGTCTTACCCGCCCCGTTCGGGCCGATAAGCCCTACCAGTTCGCCGTGGTACAGCTCGCAGGAAAAATCGCTGACGGCTTTCAGCCCCCCAAAATCAATGGAGAGATCCTGTACCCTTAAGCGTAAATCGCCCTGGCTCATGCTATGGCTCATGCCTATGCTTCTCCCTTCTTTGCCCGCTTGGGGATTTTGCCGGAAATTTTATCAACAAAACCCACTATGGAAAATTCTTTCATTCCCAAAAGGCCTTTTGGACGGAACAGCATGACAAGGATCAGTATTACCGGATATATCAGGAGGCGGTAGTCTTGCAGAAAACGCAGAAATTCCTGCAAATAGGTAAGGACATAAGCCGCAAGAATCGAGCCAGTCATGGAACCCATGCCGCCCAGCACGACATAAATAAGGAAGTCGATGGATCTGAGGAACTGCGCTATATCCGGTTTTACAAAGCCGACAACCAAAGCGTAGACGCAGCCGCCTATGCCGGCGATAAAAGCGGCAATGACAAAGCCGACCATTTTGTAGCGGAAAATATTAATCCCATTTGCGTTAGCCGCAATTTCATCTTCCCTGCACGCCTTGATCGCCCGGCCATAAGTAGAACGTAGAAAATTCTGCAATAGCGCAAGAATGACGACCAGCGTTGCCGTTGTGAATACAAAGGCCAATTCGCCATTCAGAACCATTTTTGTTGTAAACGACCTTCCGTTAGGCCCGCCTGTAAGGGCTTTAAGGTTTATAAATACCACGCGGATTATTTCGCCAAAACCAAGGGTAACAATTGCCAGATAATCCCCGGTTAGCTTCAGCACCGGAAAACCGATAAGAAAACCGGCGAGTGTGGTAACCATAACGGCACAAAATACCGCAAGCGGAATTGGCAGCCCAAGATCGAGATTGAAAAAAATGCAGGAATAGGCGCCGATTGCAAGAAAGCCAGCCTGGCCCAGGGAAAGCTGCCCGGTAATGCCGACAATCATGTTCACCGACATTGCCATTATCGCGTTCACCCCGCCCATGGTAAGAATGCGGGTGGTATACGCGTCGATGATCCCCAGCTTCATCAGCAAAAGCGGGAAGGCTACCGCCAGGATTCCGGTAACAGCCAGTATTACGGTTGAACGGAACGGAAATCTGGGCGCCATATCAAACCTTCACCCTTGCTTTTTTGCCAAGTATGCCGGTCGGCCTGATTAAAAGGACAATTATCAAAATCGAAAATGAAATCGCGTCGCTGAACTGGCTGGAGATAAATCCCTTGGTAAAAGTTTCGGCAATGCCCAGAATAAAGCCGCCGAGCATTGCCCCGGGAACGACGCCGATGCCGCCCAGCACCGCCGCGACAAAGGCCTTGAGGCCGGGCATCATGCCCATCATGGGGTTCACCTGCGGATAGGCCGAAGCGTAAAGAACGCCCCCTGCCGCCGCAAGCACAGAGCCAAGGGCAAACGTAAAGGAGATGATCCCGTTCACCGATATTCCCATAAGGCTTGCGGCCTGCATATCAAAAGAGACTGCCCGCATTGCCTTGCCGCGTTTGGTATAATTTATGATGTAGTTCAACGCAAGCATTAAAAGCGTCGAGAGAATTATCACGATAATCTGTATGTTTGAGATAGAAAGCTCTCCGGCTATTTTGATATTAACTACCGTAGGGCGCGGAAATTGCCGCGGATTGGGGCCGATAAAAGGAATAACCCTTGCGCCGTTTTCCAGAATCAAACTTACGGCAATTGCTGTAATCAGCGAATTTAAACGCGGGGCTGAACGGAGCGGGCGGTAGGCAAGCCGTTCTATAGAGATACCAAAAGCGGCGCAGATGACCATTGAGACCACGAAGGCAATAAGCATCCCAACAGGCCCCGCGCCGATGGCGCTTAACACAAAAAACGCCGTATACGCCCCAAGCATTAAAATATCGCCGTGGGCAAAGTTGATTAAAAGGACTATGCCGTAAACCATGGTATAGCCCAAGGCAATTAAGGCGTAAATTGAGCCAAGAGAAACGCCATTAATAAGCTGCTGCAGTACAATCATGCAAATAAGGGAATGGGGAACGGGGAATAGGGAATGGGGATATTTATTAGTAATCTAAGCGTGAAAGACACAAGCAAAGCTTTCTAACAATAACCCTAGTCCCTAGTCCCCAGTCCCTTAGTCCCTATTACCTCTTACTTTGGATTTACCGTTGCCTTGTATACATTGGCGAGCTTGCCGCCCTGCCTGACAATTTCAAGAATCGTCGCGCCTTTTATGGGGTTGCGGTCAGAGTCATAACGGATATTTCCGGTAACGTACGAACCGTTGGTTTTTGCCAGGGCAGTCTTGACTGCGGTTGAATCAAAAGATCCGGCAGCCTTAATAGCATCGATAATAAGCATCATCGTATCGTAGCCAAGCGCGCCAAACTGCGAAGCAGGCCGGTTGAACCTGGCCTCGAAAGCTTTGACAAATGCCACGCCTCTGGGGTCTGTTGTATCCGAAGCAAAGTTTGAAGACCAGAAACCGTTAAGTATCTCGTCTCCGGCGTTGTCAGTTAGGCCGTCCCAGCCGTCGCCGCCAACAAGAGCGCAGGTTATCCCTTGGGCCCGAAGCTGTTTTGCCTGGAGCGATACGTCATTGTAGTAATTGGGCAGGAACACCACATCGGGATTTGCGGCCCTAATACGTGTAACCTGAGCGTTAAAATCCACGTCTCCTGATTGATAGGCTTCATCGGCTACAACCTGACCGCCCCGCGCCTTGAACTGGTTCCTGAAAGACTCGGCCAGACCGGTATTATAATCGGCGCCAGCGTCATAAAGAATAGCAGCGCGGCGGCTATTAAGAATGTCATAGGCAAAGTCAGCGCCTACCACACCCTGGAAAGGATCGATAAAACAGGTCCGGAAAATAAAATCGCCCGGCTTGGTTACATTGATATTGGTCCCCGACGGTGTGATCAACACAACTTTGCTGCTTTGAGCAATGGGAGCCATGGCCTGGGTCGGCCCGGAAGTGCTTGACCCAAGGATAATTGAGACCTTGTCTCTTGTGGTAAGCTTTGTAAGGGCATTTACCGCTTTTGTGGCGTCGCCTTCATCGTCTTCCGACAACAGGGCAAGTTTTTTACCCAGAAGTCCACCAGCCGCATTGGTCTGCTCGAGGGCAAGCAACGCCCCATCGCGCGATTCAGTTCCATAGAACGCAACAGCGCCAGACAGCGGGAATATCGCCCCTATGCTGACAGAATCGCTCTCCTTTTTCTTGCACGAAAGTACCAGAGACACAGCACAAAGCGCCACAACAAACAAAACAAAACTCTTCTTCATTCATTTCCTCCATGGGTATCTTACAAAATTTATAGCTTCTATGTACAGATACTTTTTCCGTTTTGTCAAACGGGAATTCAACGATCTGAAAGCCATGCTGACAACCGCCTGGAAACCCCTTAAAATAACCCATGTCCCGCAATTATACCTGCCAGGCGCTGACTCTTCGGGTAAAAGCCTCCGGAGAAACAAACAGGGAAGCCTGGTTTCTTACCGCCGAGCAGGGACTTTTAAAAGCAACTGTTTACGGGGGCCCGAAGAGCCGCCTGCGGGCTTATGTTGCGCCATTCCATGAAGGGAAACTGTGGGTTTACCATGATCCGGTAAAAGATTCCAATAAAGTAAGCGATTTTGACGTTCAATCTTACAGACCTGGCATTCGGGAACTTTGGGAAAGGGCGATGGCCGCAGACGCCGTGGCGGAAACAATCCTTGCTTCTCAAGGCGGCGGCGGGAATTGGCCTTTAGCCGTAAGGCTTGCGGGAGCCGTTCTGGACGCGCTTAACGAAGCGTCCGCCAAGGCCTGTCCCCGTCTGGCGGTTTACTTTTTTTGGCATTGGGCACAGATCCTGGGCGTAAAACCGGGGCTCTCCGCCTGCGCATCCTGCTCTTGTGAAGTACAGCGCGAAGATGTACTATGGTACTTTGCCAGGAAAGAAGCCCTTCTCTGTGAAAAATGTTCGATAGGCAAAGGAAACATGGATTCCCTTCTTCGTCTTGGCGGCGGGGCACGGCTCTGGCTTAAAGAAATCGAATCCCTTCCTCCGGCGGCCCTGGAAAGGGTCACTTTGGATGATTCCTCCCTTGAGCAGGCAAAAGCCCTTTCCCAGGCGGTACTGGCCGCAGCTCTGGGCAAGAGACTTCCCACCTGGAATGGGATATAATTTGGAACATTAAATGAAGTGGGAAAAGCGGGATATTTCTCCTGAACTGGTAAAAAGCCTCTCGTCCAAATACGGCTGCGATCTCTTAACAGCGTCCATTTTGGCGCGCCGCGATATAACTTCAGGCGAGGAAATTCAGTACTTTCTGGAAGAGGATGTGCGCCGTCTCGGAAACCCCTTTGAACTGCCGGGCATGGAAGACGCGGTGGAACGCATACTTGCCGCAAAAGAAGAGGGCGAAAAAGTTCTGGTTTCAGGCGACCGCGATGTAGACGGCATGACCAGCACAGCTCTGGTAGTGGGCTATTTAAGCTCCCTTGGAATGGACGTGAGCTGTCGGCTTCCATCGGGGGACGAACCTTACGGCCTTTCGCTAAAAGCGGTCGAAGACTTTGCCGCCGCCTACGGAACGCTGATAATTACAGTGGATTGCGGTATTTCCAACTTTGAAGAGATAAAACGAGCGGAAGAACTGGGGGTGAACGTAATAGTAACGGATCATCACAACCCCCAGGAGAACCTTCCCCCCGCCCTGGCAATCGTGAACCCGAAACTTTCTACCAAACATTTCAGGGATTTAGCCGGCTGCGCCGTGGCCTACAAACTCGTTTCAGCCCTGCGTTTTGCCTTAAAAAGCGAACTCTACGGACAGTCCGTATGCCTTCTGAACTCGCGTCCGCTAAACAATTCCTGGGTAATAGAGATCGCCAAACTCAGAAATCTCGCGCTTATCGACAGCCTGAGCGAAACGGTTGTGCCCGGCGCTGTAAAAATCAGCGAAACCCGCCTGCCCGCCTTTCTGGAAGGCCAGCAGATTCTAGCCTGGGACGCGGCGCTTCAAAAGCGCACACTGGCGCAGATTTTCGGCAGCGGGGTAGAAATTTACATGCAGGACATAGCTGGCGAAGTTGGCAAGGAAATCCCCCAGGCGGCGGGTAAAACTCTGCTTAGAATCAAGGAGCTTTCCCGCATAGCTAAGTATCAGGACAGGGAAACAAGCGAAATAGACATATTTTTCAACCTTTTTACTTCGTTTGTATGGCAAAGGGAAAAGCTATTCGGCGCGGATGACAGGATGGACCTTCAAATGGCCTGCCTTGGAACCCTTGCGGACATTATGCCCCTTAAAAACGAGAACAGGATAATCGTGAAACAGGGCCTGCAATCCCTTATGGAAAAGCCAAGGCCCGGTCTTTCTGACCTGCTTTTTAAACTGGATTTGGCAGGCAGACGAATCAGTGCCCACGACGTTTCATGGATATTAACCCCCGCAATTAACGCCGCTGGACGCATGGGCAACCCCCAAAAAGCGCTCGATCTTCTTCTGGAAAAGGATGGACGGGAACGGGATCGCCTGGCCTCCGAGCTGGTAAGCATGAACGAGGATAGAAAAAAGATAAGCGAAGAAATCTGGACGGAAGTAGAACCTATGGCTCTTAGAAACTTGGAGGCGTATCATAACAAACTCGCCCTTGCATACGGCCCATCTATCCCCAGGGGCGTAACAGGCATAATGGCAAACCGGCTTATAAAGCGCTTCAATGTCCCCGCTCTGGTGGTCTCTTTTGGGGAAGAAGTTTTAACCGCTTCCCTACGTTCAACCCGAGGATACGATCTCCGTTTTATTCTTGAACCCTGTTCCGATCTTTTTCTTGACTGGGGGGGCCACGATTTCGCAGCAGGTTTCAGCATAGCAAAAACGAATTGGGAGCTTTTTCTGGAACGCTTAAAGTCCAAGGCCGCCGAAATTAATCTCTCGGACGAGGAAGACGGCGAAACGCTAAGAATCGACGCCGAACTCCCCCTTTCTTACCTGAACCCCGAACTACTCACCTTGCTGGATCGTTTTGAGCCCTACGGAGAAGGCAACGACCCCCTAACTTTTTTGGCCAAAAATATAAAAATTAGCGACATAAGCCTGATGGGGAAGCCGGAGGCAAAGCACGTTAAGCTTACCCTGGACACGCAGAGCCACAAATGGCCCGCTGTTTACTGGCAAGCGGCAGACAAAGCTAAGAGGGACTTTGATCTTGGGGACAAGGTTGACGTGGTTTTCAGGGTCGCAAGGAACTGGTTTAACGGCAAGGAAACGCCCCAGCTTGTGGTAAGCGATTTAAAAAGGAGCGGGAATTAGGAAATGGAAATTTTTTCAAATTTTATCACGCGGAGGCGCAGAGGACGCAGAGAAGAACTAAAGGTAGATTTGATCTATATCTTTTCTCCGCGCCTTTGCGAGCTCTGCGTGAGTACATTATTAGTAATTATCTTGCTTCTGGGTTGTGCGAAGGATCGGCAGCAAGTTCCAGAAGAACCTGTTGCCACCGAAGAGCAAATTGAAGAGCAAGCAATCGAAGAGATTGCCGTTTCTCTTCCCATTTTAGACGAACCCGTCTTTGCCGTTATACCGCCTGCCGCCCGGCCTGGGGAGCCGGTAACTATCGCTTACGGCGGCAACTTTAAAGGTGGCCCTCAACCCCTCAGTGTGGCACTTCTGAACTCCAGGGGGGAACGGCTGACAAAAGCCTCTTTTTTCGATTTGGGTGAAGGCTGGCAGGGCGTCAAAGCGGCAATTCTGGCGGTTCCTTCTACCGCACGCATAGGCAGCGCCCTTATCCGCATTGAATCGGACAGCGGCGTAATCCGCAATCTGCCTTTTACGATAGAAAACCGCGTGTTTGTCGCGGAAACCATTCCGCTAAACCAGGCTAATACCGATCTACGCACCGTGCCTGACCCACAAAAAACATTGGAATCTAATATACTCTGGGCAATAATCAGCAGAACTGGAAAAGATATCTACTCTGACGGGCTTTTTACGCCGCCTGTAACATCCGCAAGGAGAACAAGCGATTACGGCGACCGCCGCGTTTACGCTTATGCCAACGGAACATCCGAAACTTCCATTCATGCCGGAGTTGACTGCGGGGTGCCAACCGGAACGCCAGTAACGGCTTGCGCGGCAGGCAAGGTGGTGCTGGCAAGGGAGCGGATAGTAACGGGAAACACCGTGATTCTCGAACACCTGCCGGGCCTTTATTCCCTTTACTACCACATGGACAGCATCGCAGTCAGCGAGGGGGCCATCGTAACCGCAGGAACGCTCCTGGGCTTGTCCGGCTCTACCGGCCTTGCAACCGGCCCTCACCTTCATTGGGAAGTCCGGGTGTCCAGTGAAAACGCCGATCCCGACGCTTTTCTCTCTCGCCCTCTCCTTGACAAACAATCCATTATGGATAAGCTGAGGACAGGGTCTCTTTAACACTAACCTAAAAGGAGGTGAATTTTTTTGGCTCATATCATCGTAGATGATAACGAAATGCTGGAAAAAGCCATAAAACGCTTTAAACGGCTGGTAGAAAAAGAAGGCATCATTCGGGAATTTAAAAAACGCGAATATTACGAAAAGCCATCCACTATCCTGAACAGGAAAAAGAAGGCCATTGCAAGAAAATTGATGAAAAAGTCACGAAAAGGCAGAAACGATTATTGACGGAGTTTTAACCATCAAATAATACCTGTATATAATCAGGCGAAGGAAAGCGGGCTATGGCAGTAAAGTAAGGCTGGTCCGGAACAGCCCGCTTTCCTTCGGTAAGCAAAATACAGTTAATTATGTGATACTTAAGCGAAAAATAAATTCTGTATCTCACCAAGCCAAATGATGTTGCCTGCTTTAGCAGGGTGAAATGCAAAAGATTGCCAAATGTAAAACCTTTTTTGATCGAATAAATCTTGGCTTGTCTGAAGCCGCCGCGCAGGGCCCTGCGCGGCGGCTTCGAGCTTAGTCGGGTTTATTCGTATAAATTTAGGTTTTCCTAGTCCTTCCACGGAAAAATAAAGCTTCTCAAACTCCTGCTCCCTGTCTTATCCCGGTCTTCAATAAGAAGCGCGTCCCAGGGGATTTTGCGCCTGTTTGCTTCCGGGTTGGCTTCGAGCCAGTCGTATTTCAAAAGCCTTAGACGCAGAGCCTCGTCAAGAAAAAGCAGAGCCCCCGCCGGACCGGGAAGCAGAAACGCCACAAGCGCGGAAAAAACCAAAACAACCAAGTTATGAAGAAATGAAAAAATACAGAACATGGGGTTGTCAAAAAAGATGATAAAGCATTTTTTTATTACGCCCGTAAGTTTTGTGCCCAGCCTGCCGCGAACCGCAAAGAAAAACTGAAAGGCCAAAGCACACGCCGCCAGAGTCCAAAAAACAACCGCCGCCAGTAAAAGCCCCATTATGGTTCCCATGCTAATGTAAAAAGGAATTACTACGGCGCAGAGGACATAACCTAAAAACAAAAAGCCCCCTAAAACCAACCCCGCAGGCCAGGCAGTTTTTAGGTTGCCAAAAAAATCAGAAAACCCGAAACTGCCGTAGTCTGATACGGATTTTAAAGTTAAAGCCGCAGTGGAAAGGTAAACGCAACACCAGAGGCCCCCAATTACCAGTGCCCCTATCGCAAGGGCAGGAACTGCCTGAAAAAGCGACGGAACAAGCACGGGAATTGACAGAGAAGCGATAAAACCCAAATTAACCAGGACAAGCCTAAACAAATTGTCCCAAAGATCAAAAAAGTTTTTCTTTATTAAGAAGCCAATCATTCTTAAAATAATATTATTTTTGTGCCGCCAGTGTCCACCTCAGTGCAACCTTTTTATTTGTTATGAGTCTTATTAATTAACTTGACAAAATTTGTTATATCGTTATTATGACAAAAAATGAAAATTTGTCGTTTAAGAGGAAACAATGGCATTTGAGATAATAGGAACAGGCCGGGCAGTGCCAACCACGCGGGTTACAAACGATGAACTGGCAAAAAAAATCGACACCAGCGATGAGTGGATTCGTTCCCACACAGGCATAGGGGCCCGGCATATTGCCGATGATGATACGGCATGCAGCGATCTGGCTCTGGAAGCGGCACGGAAGGCCCTGAGCATGGCAGAACCGGGCAAAAGCCCGGAGGAAGCGGCTCTGTCCCTGGATGTAATCGTCCTTGCTTCGGCCTCGCCGGATTATCTTGGCACTCCCTCAACGGCCTGCATAGTTCAGGATAAATTGGGGGCAAAACGGGCATGTGCAATGGATATTACCGCCGGTTGTACAGGGTTTATCTACGGCCTGGAAACAGCCGCAGGGCTTCTTGCTATGGATAGCGGCAAAAAACGCGCCCTTGTAATCGGCTCCGAAGTGCTTAGCAAGTTTACAGACTGGACCGACCGGGGAATCTGTGTACTTTTCGGTGACGGAGCAGGCGCCGTGGTACTGGAAAAAACAGCCGCTCCACGTGAAGGATCAAACAGGCGGGGGCTGGTAAGAACCGTTCTCAGGGCCGACGGCTCCGGTGCAGAACACCTGGTTATCAGGCGGAGCGGATCGCGAAACCCCTTAAAAGCGGGAGAAACCGTAGACAAACCCTTCTATATAGCGATGAACGGCCAGGCGGTTTACAACTTTGCGGTCAAAGCGGTGACTGACACCATTACGGACATCCTTTCTATAGAAGGCATCGGTATCGGTGATGTGGATTTAATCATCCCCCATCAGGCAAATGCCAGGATAGTTCAGGCTGCGGCAAAACGGCTGAAAGTTCCGGAAGAAAAATTCTATCTCAATATCGAAGAATACGCCAATACTTCCGCCGCTTCCATCCCCATTGCCCTGGATGAGCTTAACCGGGCGGAAAAACTTAAAACCGGGGAGCTGATTTTATTCGTCGGTTTCGGCGGTGGATTAACTTACGGCGCAAACCTTGTTGTTTGGTAACGTCTCCCTTGACACTTTCTGAGAAAAGGATATAATTATGACATAATGTTGTGTTTTGTCATTTTTGATATTAATTTGAGTCTGCCCATAATGTAGACACATTATGGACTCGGACTGAAAGTCCGCGACAACCTTAAAAACTGCATTTTCGTAGTCTTTAGACGAGAAAATGCAATGTCCGTCCGCAAAGTAACAGACTTTGTGGACGGACACTAATTTAACTTCCAAGGAAAAATTTTATGACCAATAAGACGTTTTTTGTATTCCCCGCACAGGGAGCGCAGTATCCAGGGATGGCCGTCGATTTTCTCAGACAGGGAGGCGAAAGGGTAAAGCGGCTTTTTTCCCTGGCTTCGAAAATTCAAGGAAAGGACATGGCGGATTTGCTAAGCAATTCAAGCCCCGAATACCTTAAAAGAACCGATGTCTCCCAGCCGGCAATCACCCTTGCGAACCTGGCCGCTGCGGAATACCTGGCGGAAAAGGGAATAACGCCGTCCGGTTGCGCTGGTTTCAGCCTGGGAGAGTATGCCGCCCTTGCCGTCGCGGGAGTGATAAGCGAAGAAGACAGCCTCTTCCTGGTAACCCACCGGGGAAACGCGATGCAAGCGGCAATAGACCGCATACAGGGAGGAAACGAGGCAAACACGCCGGGCATGGCCGCCGTTGTGGGGCTTTCCCCGGAAAATGTGGAAGCGCTAATCGCCGAATGGAAAAGCTCGGGGCTTACCGCCGATCTATACGCTGCAAACTTTAACTCGTCAAAGCAGGTGGCTGTATCTGGTAGCGCAACGGCTCTGGCGGAAGCGGAAAAACGTTTTAAGGAAGCGGGGGCCAGGCGCTTCATGCGCCTCGCGGTGGCGGGCCCTTACCACTCGCCCTTTATGAAAGAAGCGGCGGATGCTTTTGTCCCCTTCCTTGAAAAGGTTCATTTTAGCGACCCAAAGATACCCGTTTTTTCCAATGTTACAGGAAAGCAGGTGCTAAGCGGGGCCGAAGCAAAAGCCCTGGCTGTTAAGCAGATTGTTGAGCCGGTGCGCTGGACCGACGAAGAAGCCCTTATGGTCAAATTTGAGCCGAAAGAACTGCTTGAAACGGGGCCCGGAAAGGTTTTGCAGGGCTTGTGGAAAGATTTAGGGAATTCTATTCCCTGCTATAGCGCCGGTACAGCGGCAGAAATTGATGAGCTATATAATAATGAAGTGAAAAAGTGCGGTTAAGCTAAGTCAGGATTGGAGGAAATATGAGGCTTGAAAATAAAAAAGCCCTGGTAACCGGGGCGCTCAGGGGAATCGGCAAGACAATTGCGGATCTGTTTATCGCGGAGGGAGCGGAAGTCTGGGGACTGGACTACAAAACGCCGGAAGATCTTTCGGCCAGGATCGAAGCAGCGAAAGGAAAACTCCACTGGGTTTCCGCAGATCTTTCGGAACTGAGCGCTGTAGAGGGAAAAATTGAAAGCGCCCTGAAAGAATCCGGCGGCTTTGACATACTGGTCAACAACGCGGGCATTACCAAAGATAACCTCTCTTTCAGGATGTCCCTTGAAGAATGGCAAAAAGTGCTGGATATAAATTTAAGCGCGTCCTTTCTTGTCGCCCGCACGGTAGGCCGCGATATGATCCGCAAACGCTCCGGCTCCATTGTCAACATGGCGAGCGTTGTGGGGATTCACGGGAACGGCGGACAGGCGAATTATTCAGCAAGCAAAGCGGGACTTATCGGCGTGACCAAGAGTCTTGCCCTGGAAACCGCAAGCCGCGGCGTCCGGGTAAACGCCGTTGCCCCCGGTTACATCGCTACAGACATGACCGCCGGACTGCCGGACAAAGTGAAGGAAGCGTTCATTGAAAAAATCCCGCTTAAGCGAATGGGCACTCCCCAAGACGTCGCCAACGCCGTTCTTTTTTTGGTATCGGACGATTCAGTTTATATCACAGGGCAGGTTCTTCCGGTTGACGGCGGAATGTTTACCTGATCTAAATGGAGAACAAGATGAGAAAAGTAGTCGTTACCGGAATGGGGGCAATTTCCCCCATCGGCAATACTGTAGAAGAATTTTGCGCAGGCCTTAAAGCCGGCAAGAGTGGGATCGGCCCCATCACCCAGTTTGATACCACCGGATTCGATGTTACCATAGCCGGGGAAATCAAGGACTTTGATCCGACGCTGTGGATAAACAAAAAAGAAGCAAGAAAAATGTCGCGCTTTATTCAGATAGCGGTGGCAGCTGCCACACAGGCGCTCATCGAAGCCGATCTTCTTGGTGAGCCGGACGCCGAAGGCAGGCGGCTGGTAAAATGCGACCCGGATAAAACTGGCGTTGTTATAGGCAACGGGATTGGCGGCTTTGAAATTATTGGCGAGTCATTCAAAAAACTCTTCGATGTGGGCCCCAAACGGATGCTGCCTTTGACCATCCCCATGATGATCCCGAATGAAGCGGCGGGGAATATTTCTATGCTGTTCGGCACAAAGGGACCGGCGTTTACACAGGTTACAGCCTGCGCTTCCGGAACCGACGCCCTTGGGCAAGCCCTCGACCTAATCCGCGCTGGACGCTGTGATGTGGCCATTTCCGGCGGAACCGAAGCGGTAATCGTACCTTTCGCCATCGGAGGCTTTCAGATGCTGAAAGCCCTTTCGACCAAGCGCTGCCATGAGCCGGAAAAGGCTTCCCGTCCCTTTGACGCTGACCGCGACGGTTTCGTGCTTGCCGAGGGATCGGGAATTCTCGTTCTTGAAAGCGAGGAACACGCGAAAAACCGGGGCGCGAAAATACTCGCCGAATTCGCGGGCTACGGGGCAAGCGCCGACGCGTATCACATAACTGCCCCTGACCCAACCGGTATCGGCGGCAGCACAGCAATGAAAAAAGCCATTGCCGATGCGGGGCTTAAGCCAGAGGAAATCCAGTATTACAACGCTCACGGCACTTCAACAGAGATCAACGATCCTACCGAAACCAAAATGCTGAAAATCGCCTTTGGGGATCACGCCTACAAGATGAAAATATCAAGTACCAAGAGCATGACCGGCCATTGCGTAGCAGGCGGTGGCGGCCTTGAAGCCATAGCCTGCATACTTGCCATGCGCGACGGCTTTTTCCCCCCTACGATCAACCTGGACAATCCCGACCCCGAATGCGATCTGGACTATGTGCCCAACAAAGCCCAATACGGCGAAATCAACGCAGCCGCTTCCGGCTCTCTGGGTTTCGGCGGGCATAACGGCGTGGTGGTTTTCAAAAAGTATAAATAGAAAACAGGGAATATGGAGTAAAAGATGAAGAATGAAATAGAAGAACTGCTGCCGCACAGGGAACCTTTCCTTTTTGTGGACGAGATCGTGCAGGCCGATGAAAAAAAAATCATAGCGAAGCACGTCTTCACCGAAAAGGAATTTTTTTTTAAGGGACATTTCCCCGAGTACCCGGTAGTTCCTGGTGTAATTCTTGTTGAAACAATGGCCCAGTCAGGCGGCGCTGGCTTGCGGAAGCTTGGCGTCCTTGGCGACAATTCTCTGTTTTTCCTGGCAACCGTTGACAAGGTAAAATTCCGCCGCCAGGTTCGGCCCGGCGACGAGCTTCGTTCGGAAGTTGAAAACCTCCGGGTCTCGCCCAAGATGATCAAACAGTCTGGCAAGGCTTATGTAGGCGACGATCTGGCAGCCGAAGCCGAATGGATGTGTCTCGTTGGCCCTGCTCCGGAAAAATAATGATCATAAAGCCAATGGTGCGGAACAACATCTGCCTTAACAGCCATCCTCTTGGTTGTGCCGCTACTGTACAACGACAGATTGATTACGCAAAGAAAGCCCTTCAGCCAGCAACCGGCGCAAAGCCGCGCCTGGCACTGATCATTGGCTGCTCAAACGGCTACGGTCTTTCAAGCCGCATTGCCGCCGCTTTTGGCTATGGGACTGTTACTGTAGGAATCTCAAAAGAAAAAGCCGCGTCGGAAAACCATACCGCGACGCCGGGCTTTTACAACAACATGACCTTTGACAGCGAAGCTGCAAAAGCGGGCCTGATTACCAGAACGCTGGACGGCAACGCCTTTCTTGGAGAAACGAAAGCCGAAACCGTTCTGGCCGTGCGCGAGGCTGCGGAGGAAGCGGGAATTTCCGCGAAAATTGACCTCGTCGTTTATTCCCTGGCTTCTCCGGTCAGGACGGATCCAAAAACGGGTATCCTGTACAAATCCGCGATCAAGCCTGTGGGAGAACCTTTCTCCGGCCTGACCCTCAACATGATGAACGGAACGTTCAACACAACCCACGCGGAACCTGCCACGGAAGACGAGATTTTCAGCACGATAAAAGTTATGGGCGGCGAAGACTGGGAATACTGGATCGAGGCGTTGTACAGGGAAGGCCTCCTTTCACCCAGAACCCGCACTGTCGCGTATTCCTATCTTGGCCCGGAACATTCATGGCCCATCTATAAAAACGGAACCATTGGCAAAGCCAAAGAAGATCTGGAAAGGGCCTGCGGGGAGATCAACAAAACCTACGCGGTGCAGGGGAAAATCGCAGGGGCGTGGATTTCCGTAAACAGGGCCGTGGTAACCCGTTCCAGCGCGGTAATTCCAATTATCCCGCTGTACATTTCATGCCTGTTTAAGGTGATGAAAGAAATGGGCCTTCATGAGGGCTGCATTGAGCAGATTGTACGGCTCTACCGCGACAGGCTTTACGCTGCGGAAAGCGGAGACCCGGAAATGGTACCGGTTGATCGCAAGGGCCGGATACGCATCGACGACTGGGAGATGCGGGAAGATGTCCAAAAAGCGGTCATGAAAAAAATGAAAGCCGTAACGCCGGAAAATGTAAATACCGAAACCGATGTCTCAGGCTTTAAGCATGATTTTCTTGAAGTCCACGGCTTCGATGTGGCGGGTATTGATTACAATGCCGATGTAGACCCAAGCGGGCATGATATACTAACCTCATATTAACATCGTATTATCTTCAAAGGAGATTTAATCGTGAATGTTATCGTTCTGGTAAAACAGGTGCCTGACACCCAGAATATCAGCGGGGAGGCCATGACGCCGGAAGGCACGGTAAACCGGGCGGCCCTTCCGGCTATTTTTAACCCCGACGACCTCTACGCCCTGGAAGCGGCTTTGCAAATAAAAGACGCCAACCCCGACACCAAGGTGAGCGTGATAACCATGGGCCCGCCGTCAGCCTCGGCGGTGCTAAAGGAGTGCCTTTACCGGGGGGCGGATTTTACCGCCCTGGTTTCCGACCGGGGCTTTGCCGGAGCGGATACCCTTGCCACTTCCTACGCGCTTAAATGCGCGATAAACAAAGCCGGGGCTTTTGACCTTGTGCTATGCGGACGGCAGGCGATAGACGGGGACACCGCGCAGGTAGGCCCCCAAACTGCGGAAAAACTGGGCGTCAACCAGATCACCTGCGTCTCCAAAATCGAAGCCCTGGATACCGCAAAGAAAGAGATCACCGCGGTTCGTTCAATCGAAGGCGGCTGGGAAAGGGTGAAGGCGAAACTGCCAGTTCTAGTTACCTTCAACGCCGAGGGTGAAATGCCCCGTCCCGCGTCGGCAATTAAGAGCATGACCTACAAGCGCGCGGTTCCTGTTTCTGACACCGGTTCGCCGAGCAACCCGGCTGGCTTTGTGGAAAAACCCGACGCGGAGGAAAACGGCGAGGTAAACCCGATGGCCCTTTGGAACATTCCCGCCATCAACGCCGACCCGCTTCAGTGCGGCCTTGCCGGTTCTCCTACCAAAGTAAAGTTTATCAATTCCGTTGTGCTAACCGCTGCGGACATAAGGTACATCGATCCCGGCGAAGCGGGAATTGCGGAGCTGATCCACGGCCTTATCGCGGATCATACTTTTGGATAAGAGGTTGCATGAAACAATGTTTCATGTTCGATTATATTATGCGGCTATACAGCCGCATTAAGCAGAGGTTAAAAGGATGAGCGCAGAAAACAGCGTAATGGTATACATTCAACAAAATGGCGGAAAAGCCGCCGAGGTGAGCCTGGAGCTTGTCTCCAAGGCGCGGGAACTTGCGGACAAGCTGGGGGTGGAAGTTAGCGCCACGCTTTTCGGCGACAAGGTGTCGGGAGAAGTTTCCCGCCTTGCCAGCCTCGGGGCGGATCGCGTGTACGTAATGGAAGACCCCCGCCTGAAATTCTACACCCCAATTCCCTACAGCAAGCTGATGATTCAGACGGTCTCTGAAAGGAAGCCGCAGATCGTCCTTTACGGCGCGAGTACCGAGGGCAGAGACATTGCGCCACGTGTGGCGTCTCACCTCAAAGTGGGGCTAACCGCAGACTGCACGGATTTGCAGATCGGCGACCACACCCAGCATGAAACGGAATACAAGAACATCCTTTACCAGATACGTCCAGCTTTCGGGGGCAACATAATCGCCACCATTGTGTGCCCGGAGAAAAAACCCCAGATGGCCACAGTCCGCGAGGGCGTTATGCGCATGGCGCAGCCTAATCCTTCCCGTAAGGCCGAAACCGTGAATATCTCCGCGAAGCTGGGGCCGGAAGATTTCCCCAGCGAAATAATTGAACGGGTCATGGAAGAAAAGACCGTCAACCTCAAGGGTGCACAGATCATTGTATCTGGCGGCATAGGCGTTGGAAGCAGGGACAATTTTGCGCTTATAAGGGAGCTTGCGGAAACCCTTGGCGCGGAAGTTGGCGCTTCCCGCGCGGCGGTGGACGCGGGCTTTATCGGCAAGGAGCACCAGGTCGGGCAGACGGGTACCACCGTCAGGCCGAAGCTCTACGTAGCCTGCGGTATTTCCGGCGCGATCCAGCACCGCGCTGGCATGGACAATTCCGCCCGTATCATCGCAATTAACAGCGATCCGGAAGCGCCGATTTTCAGCATTGCCCATTACGGTATCGTGGGAGACCTGAACGAGGTTATCCCCCGGATGATAAAAGCGTACAAGGCCAGAGTATAGGAGATTTACAGTATGGAAAATTTTTTAACCGACAACGAAGATATTCTGTTCCAGCTGGAACATCTTGATCTGGATCGCATCATTCATCTGAAAGAAGAAAATTTCAGCCAGGCGAAGCTGTACCCACACGCCCCCAAAGACGCCGAGGACGCGAAAGATTCGTACCGCATGGTGCTGAATATCGTTGGCGGGATCGCTGGTGAGTTCATAGCGCCTAACGCGCCTGCTGTTGACGAAATCGGCCCCACACTGGCGAATAACCAGGTAACCCTTCACCCCGCGACCCGAAAGGCGCTGGACATGCTGGCAAAAGCCGACATGATGGGTTTCGTCATTCCGCGAAAGTACGGCGGCCTTAACATGCCCAATACGATCCTCAGCATCGCTGCGGAGATAGTCGCCAGGGCGGACGCCTCGTTTCTCAATTTTGGCCTGCAGCAGGACAACGCTGGAACGATCAACAAATTCGCCTCTGAGGATCAGAAAGAAAGACACCTGCCAAAACTATGCTCGGGCGAATGGGATTCCGCTATGGTTCTTACCGAACCGGACGCGGGTAGCGATCTTCAGTCGGTGAACCTGAAAGCCGTACTTGGCAGTGACGGCCAGTGGCGGCTGAACGGGGTCAAACGCTTCATCACCAACGGTTGCGGGACAATCGGCCTGGTGCTTGCCCGCAGCGAGGAAAAGGGAAAGGGCGCGCGCGGGCTTTCGTTTTTTATTTACAAGCGCGACGACAAAATGACCGTCAGGCGGCTTGAACACAAGCTGGGCATCCACGGTTCACCGACCTGCGAGTTGCAATTCAACAACGCGCCTGCGGAGCTTCTGGGCGAGCGTCAGAGGGGCCTCACCAAGTACACCTTGTGGCTCATGAACAACGCCCGTCTCGGCGTAGCCGCCCAGGCGGTGGGTATCGCGGAAGCGGCTTATCGTGAGGCCGACCTTTACGCCGCGAAGCGCATCCAGTTTGGCGCACCTGTGCGCGATCTGCCTGCGGTTTTCGAAATGCTCACTGAGATGAAGATCGCCGTTGAAGCTGGCCGCAGTCTTCTCTATGAAACTGCCCGCTTCGTTGATCTGAAAGAAGCGCTGGAGGATTATTCCGAAAAGCACCCCGAAGATAAAAGCGAGATAGTGGAAGATAAAAAGAAATACGCGAAATACGCTGGATTCTTCACACCGCTGGTTAAAGGTTACGCCACTGAAATGGCAAACAAGGTTGCTAATGACGCGATTCAAATCCACGGCGGCACAGGCTACATGAAGGAGTTCAACGCCGAACGCCATTACAGGGACGCGAGGATCACCAACATTTACGAGGGAACCACCCAGCTTCAGGTTGTGGCTGCCATCGGGCCGGTAACTTCAGGCGTAGCGCAGGCCGTCCTGGACGAATACGATAAGGCAAACTACAACCACAGCCCTGCTCTACTTGAGAAAGTCCGCGAGGCCCGCAAGTTTTTTGAAGAGGCCTTGCAATACGCGAAGACCTACGAAGGTCATGAGCAATTTCTCACCTACCATTCCCGCCGCCTTGTGGAAATGGCGACCGATCTTGTCATCAGCTACCTTTTTCTCCGCGACGGCAACCACAGCGAGCGCAAACAAAAGGCGGCAGCGGTCTTCATCGCCAGGATGCCCTCGCGGGTAAAAGCGAGCCGTGATTTCATCATGAGCGAAGATGGGACTTTGCTGAAGAATTACGAAACGGTGATTGGGAAAATGTAGTAACAGCTTAATATTTGCATAGATGTTGGAGCGTGAGGGAGACCGTTTTAAACATATTATTGACAGCTTTACATAAATTATCATTAGTGTCCAAATAAACCGTATTGGCTTCGCCTAATAACCGCAAGAGCGGAAGCAAGGGGAGAAGCAAGAAAAGCCTTGGACATTGCCCGGAATTTGGTTAATATGGGCTTATCCTTTGAGAGTGTTGTTTCCGCCACAAAGCTTGACCCTGAAAAAGTAAAAGCCCTGTATGACAAATAGACAAACAGTCTTCGCAATATTCCCGCCGTCCCCCATTGGTTTGGGAAACGACAGAAAAAGTGACTACTACGTTCTTAAGTCACCATACACGCTAACTACCACATCCGAAGCGGCGCTGTTGGCCTCTGCTCTCTTTTCTTTGGCGGATCGGCTTGCTCGTATACGTAGACATTTTTTTTAAACATTTCTCCATAATCAGCCATATCAATTATTAAAGAAGCATTAAAATTAATCCTTTTGTAATCCTTTGAAAAATAAAGATAGTATATTCCTGCAGTACTGCCTTCTTTAGCATAAGCTAAAAAAACCAATATATTGTCATGTTCACCCTGATAATAATATGGAGTATTATACTTTATAAACAAATGTCCCCTCAATGGAGTTATCTGATCATACATTTTACTTATTCCTTTATCATCCGAAGTATAACAACTATTTCCGGCAAAGGTAATATACATACCGTCCGGCACATACTTATTACTAAACTTCCAGCCAACATTAATGTTTTGATCGTCACTCTTCATACCTGTATAGGGATCAACCGTTTGAACATATTTGTAATAATACGTCTGACCTGCCACGCTGATCTGCGCGAACACGCCGGATACTGCCAACAAAACCAAAACGATTGTGATCGCCGTCTTTTTCATCATTAACCTCTTTTTGGTTCGGTTACTGCCGAACTGTTTAGTGTCAATGTACAAAATATCACAAAAACAACCGTTTTACAAGCAAAAATGAACGCGCATAGTGTCCACTACGTCCTTAGGCCACCATACGCTCTAAATATTTAAGGTTTTACTTCCTTTCGCCCAGCAGAGTCTTCAGCTCCTGTATCTCCCGAACCATTTGGGTATTATCAAGCTGGAAGCGCTTTGGAACCATTTTTTTGGAAGTACATTCCACCGCCGCTACCAGGTTTTGAAGCCGGATAGCGTGGGGGTACTGCGGCGGGATAAAATCTTCCATAACTTCTTCCATGTCCAGTTTTGAAATCATTGTCCGGCCTTCCATTACAGCCCTTTGCATTGCCCTTATGAGCATGGACTCAATTTCAGCCCCGGAAACCTCGTGGCTGTATTTCTTGAAAAGATCGGGAACCGAAAAAGTGTGAACCCCGAATCTGAGTTTCTTTACAAGGATTTCAAACAGGGCCACCTTTTCCGGCAGGGATTCCGGGTAAAAGAGGGCGAAGTGCTCTTCCGCACGGCCCTGGCGTTTAAGGTCAATGGGAAGAAGATCGGGGCGGCAGGTTATAAGAAACCAGATGATCTTTCCCCGGTAAGAGGTGTCCCCCATGAAGCTGGCTATTTGGGCAAACACGCGGTTGCTGGTGCCGGAGTCCCCTTCCTGATCGCGATCGCCCAGATATGCGTCCGCCTCGTCGATCATAACCGCCACCGGGGCCATGGACTTCAGGATATTGAGAACCTTTTCCAAATTTGACTCGGACTCGCCCTGCCACTTGGAACGGAAGTTGCGGAATTTAACCATGGGGATTCCGATTTCACCGGCGAAGGCGCTCACCATAAAGCTCTTTCCGGTACCAATGGGCCCCGCAATAAGGTAGCCCATCGGCACTACTTCGCTCTGGCCGCGCTTAATTGCCTTGGCGTGGTTTCTGAGCTGCTTTTTTACAAAGTCATGACCGGAGACTGCGTCAAGGTTGTACTGGGTTTCCATAAATTCCAAAAGCCCTCCTGCCTCCTGCTCGATCATTTCTTTTTTCTTATGGCTGAGGTATTCCATGGTCAGGGCTTTGTCTTCTTCGTAACGCTCAAAAACCAGCCTATCCAGATTCATCAAATTTAGGCCGCTTGTAACCGAGGCGACTCCTTCGGTAGTAAGCCCCCGCTCCAGGGTTAAATACCCGTCGCGTTCTCTTGAACGGAGAAAACTTGCCCGCACGGCTTCATCGGGAAAAGGCACCTCTATTGTTACGGTGGAAGAGGAAGCGGCAAGCCGCGGGGAAATATCCGCGAGATTCTCGGTAAGAAGAATAATGGAAACATCCCCCTCGGTAAAATCTTTGTTATTGGCCCAGCGGTTTAGGGTAACAAGGCAAAAGCGGTCGGCTTCCGAGAGCCTGAGCATATCCCCGCCCGGAATAATGTACTCCGCGTAATCAATGATAAGCACCATGCGGGGAGAAGGGTTTCTGCGATCCTTTGGTATCCGCATAAGGAAATATTTTTCAAGATAATGAAAACTTTTCTCCGGTTCCCTGGAAACAAAATCGCCTGCGTCGGTATCGGGAAAACACTTGGACAAAACCGCCTCGTATTCCCTGGCCATTCCCTCCGTGCAAAAGGAAACACCCTCGGACGGATTGAAATAGGCAATAATGTCCTGATTTCCGAAAATAATTTCCGCGATGTACTGGTGTATCTCGGCGAAAATGAATTCGCCTTCCTCGGTCTCTTTAGGAAGAAAATCCCTGATGTTCCCGTGGATGATATACAGGTTGGCGGTTTTGGAGCCGTACTTTACCGCGACTTCCTGAACCCATGCGGGCCAGTTCTTAATAAGCTCGGAATTTTTCGCAATGTATTTTGCCATTTTGCCCCCTCCCTGGCGCTGTTAGCCGGCAACTACCACCCTGTTTCTCCCCAACGTTTTGGCCTGGCGCAGGGCGCCGTCGGCGGCCAGAAGCAGGTTTTCCCAGTTTTCCGCGTGAATCGGGGCAGTGGCGATCCCGATGCTCGTAGAAACGCTTATCTCTGTATTTCTTGTACTGTTGGGCTTTGTTGGAACCGAGATTCTTCGGGAAGCTATTTTTACCCTTGCCCTTTCGGCAATCGAAACTGCTTCTTCTGTGCCGGCGTCCGGAAGGAGGACTGCAAATTCGTCTCCTGAAAGCCTGGCGCATATATCCCCTGAGCGGGTAACGAAGCGCAAAACTTCCGCCATTGAAATGAACATCAGATCCCCGGCTTTTGTGCCATGGATGTCGTTTATTTCGTGTATTTTATCCAAATCCATCATCATCAGGGAAATGCTGCGCAAGCTAAGAGTGCCCTGTGAAAAGCGGTTGCCTGCGGATTCCTCAAGAAAGCGGCGGTTGTATAAACCTGTAAGCTCGTCGCTGACAGCCCGGCGGCGCGCAGTCTCGCCCCAGCGCATAATATCGCCAAGGTGTTTTGAGATTTGTTCAAGCCATGTATTTTGTACTTTTCGTATGGCATTGAGTATTTTTGCTCCGATAATGGGATACTCAAAAACTATGCGGTAAAAATCGACCCCGTTAAGGGTAAGCAGCTCTGTGTCTTCCTTTGTTACAATTGTTGCGGATCTGGTTTCGTTCGCAATAATGGACATTTCCCCAAAAAAATCCCCGGTTTTCAATTCAAAACTCCATCTCTTTGTACCGTCGGCCTGGGCTACCCAGGCTTCTATCCCGCCGGAAACAATGACGAACATTTCTTCGCCTACCTCTCCCTCGCTAAAGACGACCTCCCCTTTATTCATGCTTCGGGGCTCAAGGTAAGAAACAACCGCGTCAAGCTCCAATCTGCTCAGGCTCGAGAAAATGGCCGCTTTTTTCAGCACCTTATAAATACCCGTATCGACCTGGACGCTCATGTCACCTTTTCCTTTTTGTAGCGGACAACCTTGTTTCCTCCGTTTTTCCATGTGTCCATCAGGAGCTTATAGGTTTCCGCAAAAAGAGAGTCCCAGGATTTATCGTCGGCAGGCCAAACTCCCCAGGCAATGCTGCCCGAAAAGTAAAAGTCTTCTTTTCCCAGAGGAATATACGGAAGGGCGGCAATAGCTTCAGCCAGGGCGATGGCAACGGACTCTGCCTCAGCGTCATCGCATTTGTTGACAACAAGCCCTGTTTCGTTGCTTTTGAATCTCATTGCCCAGCCTTTATCCAGCTTGCGGGTGATACCCTTAAGAACTGCCGCGATTTTTATCATCGCTTCGTCCCCGGCGTTATGTCCCAGAGAATCAACCAGGATCTTAAACCGATCCGGTTTGAGCATAATTAGAGCCATTGGCCTCTCCAGAATCCTGTTGATTTCCTCGTTAAGGAAGGTCTGTTTCCAAAGGCCGGTAACGGGATCTTCGTGGATCTTGCGGTGCAGTTCCCGAATCCAATAGGCGCTTTCGAATAACAGTTTTCTTGTGGCTTTTATGCGGGCGGTTACCATGATCGCAGAATTGAGAAGTATCCTGGCAATTATGTGTGGCTCTTCCATGGCTAATTCTTCCATCGTGAGGCCAAGCTTAGGAAACATCAGCAACGTTGTATCTTCAAGGGCTTCGGCATAAGCATCGTAGTCGGCAGATCGGGCAAAATCAAAATCTCCGATTAAATCCCCTGGAGCAAAACTGGCTATTTCATCCTCTCTCGGCAGACCTGCCATGCCACCTTCATTCTGCTTAAAAACACGGATATTCCCCTTTAAAAGCAAATAAAAGTGTTCCGCTTTTTCAGCAGGAGAAAATAACAGGCCGCCCTTTCGGATTTGTAAAATTTCAGTTCTTTCTACTATGGCTTTTGTTTCGCCGGGAAGGAGATCATCAAATAAACCGGATTTTAAAATGGCGGAAAGGTCCTGCGCGTCATTCCTTCGGCTTTGATTCGTCATAAAACTTTAAAGGAGCCGACAGGCTCCTGGACTCCCCTCCCATATCCCCGTTTCTTACATTGATTTTCCTTGTCAGATTATAGCGTTTTTAGGTATGAATGGCAATGTCAGGGAGTATGGAGCGCTTCCCACACACGCCCTTTCAGAGTATAAGTAAAAAATGGAAGAAACGTCGTTCGGAAAAGGTGTTCTTTTTGCTATTCTCGCTTATTTTTTGTGGGGATTTCTTCCAATTTATTGGAAAATTCTGTCCGAGATAAACCCTATGCACATCCTGGGCTTTAGGATCATCCTTTCCCTGCTTTTGGTGGGCTGTCTTTTATTGGCAAGCAAAAACACTTCCTGGCTAAAGTTTTACAAAGACAGGCGAAAGGGAATAATAATTGTATTGGCAAGCCTGACTATCACTTTTAACTGGGGCCTTTACATCATGGCGGTGAACGGCGGGCATACAATTGAATCCGCCATCGGCTACTACATTAACCCTTTGCTCTCGATAGTTTTAGGGATGATTTTTTTCAGGGAAAAACTGAATATTCTGCAATTGCTGGCTTTTTTTATTGCCATTGCGGGAGTACTGATTTTAACTATTCTGACAGGCAGTCCGCCATGGATTTCTTTGGGCTTGGCTTTCAGCTTCGCGCTTTACGGCCTTTTAAAAAAAATGGTAAGCCTTACTGCCCTTGAATCCCTGGGCGTGGAAACTCTGGTGGCAACCCCTATCGGGATTTTGCTGTTTTTAATTCCTTTTGGAACAAACCGTTCATTTCCCGACACGCATAGCCTTGCCTATATTTTGGAACTGCCCCTGAAAACTTTGCTGTTTCTCCCCCTTTGCGGGCTGGTAACCAGCTTCCCGCTGTACCTTTTCGCAAAAGGCGCAAAAATGCTTCCACTTTCGACCCTGGGCTTTGTACAGTTTTTATCCCCAACCCTGTCGTTTATTACCGGCTATTTCATTTTTGGCGAGTCTTTTCCGATTCAAAATTTTCTGGCCTTGGGATGCATCTGGATTGCGGTGATCCTCTATACGATTTCTTTAAAAGGATTCAACGGGACAAGGCCGCATGAATAGGCATATCGGACCATTTGCGAGCGGTTATTCATGCCTGTCTTGTGCATAACAGAGGAAATATAATTTCTCACCGTCCCCACCGCAAGGCCTAGGTTTTTGGCGATATCAGTGCTTGCGTGCCCCTCGCCTATCTCGACCAGAATTTTTAGTTCCGTTCTGGAAAGGGATGCGGACAGCTCTTCTCCGGAAATAAACATCTCACACCCGGCTTCCAACGGTTTGGACTGGCCTTTGCTTTCCCCCGAACCATGCGGACCGGTGCCTTTGTAGCTCAGCGAACAAAGAAGGCGCATAACTCTGCCGGCAAGAACGGAGCTGATAAAGCATCTGCCTTCGGATACATTTTTCAGAATCCCGGGAAGTGAATCGATATCGGCTTCTTTGTTTACAATTCCCGATACTTCGTTGGTTGCGGCTTTGTAAAGCTGGTAATCGCTAATCTTTGAAACAACAATAACAACTGCCGTCGAAGGTGAACGTACCCTAAGTAAAGGAGGGATTTCCTCTCCATCAATAAAATCCAGATTATTATCCAGGATAGCAATGTCGGGTTTATGGTTACCGATAAGTTTTAGCGCGTCATAGCCGTCCTTTCCATAAGCCAATACCTTAATTTCCTTTTCCGCCGATAACAGGGAAGCCATTCTTTCACGTTCATGTCTGTGGGGACTAACAATTACTATGCTGATCAATGGTTATTACCTCCAAATAGATATAATGGAGTTATTAACTATAATAGAAATTAATAAAAATAATATTTCAGGTCAATGGGTAACCGGATCATTTTAAAAATTTTAATTGACGGCTCCCCGTCTCTGTTGTATAATTAATGTATCTCCAGTTTGGAAGTTCAAATCACGTCATAACGGAATAATGTATGCAACATTTTGATACTCATGCCCATATAGGGCTTATATGCGATGATCCTATTGAACAGCTCATGGTAATTAAAGAAGCCAGACAAGCTTCGGTTGTCAGGCTCGTTTCGATATGCAACAGTCTTGCCGACTTTGGCAGGGTCTATGACAACCTAAGATCCGCAACCAATGTCTATCACGCCGTGGGTGTATCCCCTTCTGAGGTTCAGAACCCCGGCAGGGACTGGGTTCAAACCATTGAACAACATACAAAGCAGCCTCGGGTTGTTGCTATTGGCGAAATTGGCCTGGATTATTACCGGAAATTTGGCGACAAAAAATCCCAAATTGAGCTTTTTATCACCCAGCTTGACCTGGCGGCAAAACTCAACCTGCCTGTAATTATCCACAACCGGGACGCGGGCAAGGACGTACTGGACATACTCAGAGATCGGCTTCCGCCCAGGGGCGGAGTGCTTCACTGCTATTCCGAAAACGCCGAATACGCTAAGAAGGCCCTCGACCTCAATTTGTACTTTTCTTTTGCCGGAAACCTGACCTACCGGAACGCAAAAAACCTTCATGAGACTGTCGAAGTGCTCCCGCTAGACAGGATTTTAATAGAATCCGAGAGTCCCTTTATGGTTCCGGCGGATCACCGTGGCAAGAGGAATATGCCAAAATACCTTCCCCTTACCTCCCGTTTCCTGGCCGAGATGCTGGAAATGAGCGAAGAGGATCTAAGCGCAGCCCTCTGGGACAACGCAAACCGCTTCTTTGGCCTGCCTAGTGAATAAAAGGATGTGCTAAAATCATAAAATTAAGAATTTTCACCACAGAGTACTGCTGTCCGTTGGACAGCTTGGAGTTTCACGGAGAAAATGATGATTTTCGTACCAAAAACTCTGTGTTACTCCAAGCTATCCGGCGTAGCCGAATAGCAGTACTCCGTGGTTATATTTTTTTTAGTTTATAATGCTATGCCTTCTTCCCTTTATCATCCTGTAAAAATCGGTTCTCTTGAGCTGCCCGGCAACCTTTTTCTGGCCCCTGTGGCCGGTTACACGGATAGGGCTTTTCGCTCCATTTGCGCCGAATGCGGGGCGGATTTTTCTTTTACAGAGCTTGCCTCCTCCGAAGCCCTGATGCGGGGTGGGAAGGCAACAAACAACCTGATTCGCCGTGGAGAAAACGAAAAGCGTTACGCTGTCCAGCTTTTCGGCCATGACGTGCAAACGATGTACCTTGCGGCCCTGTCCCTGGCGCAGCTTCGCCCTGAGGCGGTGGACATAAACTGTGGCTGCCCCGTCCCCAAGGTGGTTAAGACCGGCGCTGGCTCCGCGCTTATGAAGGATCCCGCCTTGCTGGGCCGCATTGTAGAAGCCGTCGTCCACGCCTCCGGCGAGGCATTGGGAGGCGCGCCGGTAACAGTGAAAATGCGTTCCGGCTGGGATTCACTGCACTTGAACTACGCCGAATGTGCCCGCATAGCCGCCGAAGCAGGGGCCGCCATGGTAACCCTTCATCCCAGGACTAAGGCGCAGGGCTACGGCGGCAAAAGCGAATGGCGGCACCTGGCCGACCTCGTGGCCCGCCTAAACATACCGATTGCAGGCTCCGGGGATCTTTTTTCCCCCGAAGACGCCGGGCGTATGCTGCAGGAAACCGGTTGTGCCGCCGTTATGTTTGCGCGCGGCGCGGAGGGGAACCCCTTCATCTTTTCGGAAACCCGCTCTTTTTTGACAACCGGCTCATGGTCGCCGGCGAGCTTTGAGGAGCGCATAGCCGCTGCCATGCGCCACCTAACTCTGCTTTCCGCAGACATCGGCGAAAGGACGGCCTGTAAAGAAATGCGGAAGCAGTTTTGTGCCTATACTAAAGCACCCCCCGGCCAAAAAGGAGAAGCCGGCTCCGCCGCCCTGCGAAACCGGCTTGTTTTTGCGGAGACTATCGCGGATTACAGGGCTATTTTGGGGGAGTTTGGGAAATAAAGGGTATTAATACCGCAGGGCAGAGCCCTGCACCCGGCGCCTACGGCGCCTTTCCGCGGCAGAGCCGCAGGGTATTAAACCCTTTTTTGTTCCTCCCCGCTCGGTCATGCGAAAGCAAGCTTTCGCGCGACCCTCGCTCGTCGTCCAATCAAGCGCTGGAGAATAAAAACATGGTAACTTCAGTGGCTTTTCTTCCTTTTTTTTTATATTATTTAAACAGCGGAGGAAATGAATGGGGCTTGTGTACACGGATATTACACTGAAAAACGCGACGGACGTGGGTAGTGTACGGCGTGGAATTATGAAAGAACCGGATATTCATCAAACAACGGTAAGGGCGTTGGTTGATACCGGCTGTTTTACGCTGGTTATCCCAGAGGCAGTCAGGCAGGAATTGGGCCTTGATGTGATTGAAGAATATGATGTTACCCTGGCAAACGAGACTACATCGAACCTTCGGTTCGCAACTTGCAAAAAAACAGAGCCTGTGGAAGTTCACTGGAAAAACCGTCACGACGTTGTACAGGCCAAGGTTTTGCCAAACGCAAAAGAAGTCCTTTTGGGTGGCATCTCACTTTTAGGCATGGACTTAATCGTAGACCCGGCGCGGCAGACGGTAATAGACGCTCGCGGCGAAAAAGCGGTGTATCCGGTAAAATGAATATAATCAGGCGGCCTTTCCGTTACAGAAACGACAATGTTACGTTTATACTCATCGGCATAAACATCCTGGTTTACCTGGCCGAGCTTTTTTTAGGAAACTCACAGCTGATTACACGCCTTTCCATGATTCCGCTGGCAATCATACAAAGGCGCTGGATTTGGCAGTTTGTTACTTATATGTTTGTCCATGATCCCAGTTCCATCAGTCACATATTGTTTAATATGTTTGCCCTTTTTATGTTCGGGCGGCAGGTGGAATGGAAAATGGGAAGCACAGAATTCCTGCTTTATTACCTGCTTACAGGTATCCTGGCGGGGGTTTTTTCGTTCTTTGTTTACCTTTTTATTGGCAACCCGCTTGTTTTCCTGATGGGCGCTTCCGGGGCCATCTTTGCGGTTCAATTGGCTTTTGCTGCCTTTTTCCCCGATTCAGTCTTATATATATGGGGTATACTTCCACTCAGGGCTCCGGTGATGGTTCTGGGCTTTACAGCGGTAGAACTTTTCCTCATGATCTCCGGGCTTGGCGGCAACGTGGCCCACGCTACCCACCTGGCGGGTTTTGGCTTTGGCTGGCTTTACTTTGTCGTTCGTTTCGGCATAAACCCCTGGCGGGCAATGCGGAGATGACGGGCTAAGTGAATAAAAGCCACAGAAACTATGAAGCAAATAAAACTTTGTATAGACTATTGCCTGGAAAGGATACATTTTTTCCTGTTTCTTTTTTACTATATTTTTGTTAAGAACCTATTCATAAATTTTATACTAGCGTGTGTACTTACTATAATAATAATTACCAAAAGCAATTTTTTATTAGGTCCGTTTTTAAGTTCTATATTGACATTTAATCTGGTCAATGGCTACGCATATTATTCAAAATGGGTAAATTGGAACAAGGTTAAAAAAACCATATTACATGATATTAATTTGTTTATTATTGGATATAGAAGCCAATTGAATTCCATTAATTTTCCATTATATGAAGAAAATTCAAATGAACACTCAAATATAGATGAAATTGTCAGAGAAATCCAGCTCACAAATTATAACGATTATTATGAAGTATTTGATAAATATGAAAAGTATTTTATTGAACTAATTAAAAACGATAAAAAAGAATTGCAATATAACAAATCCAATATGGACAACTATAAAAATTATTTAAAAAGTAACATTGAAAAAATAAATCAAAATGTATTGATAACTACCGTCATGTTTCATGAGAATCAATACATAATAAATCAATTGTCGGTATTAAGCAGCTATGTATATTACCAGATAGATTATAATTTAAATGGAGTATTTAACGATAGTAACAAAATATTTCTTGTTGATGTTGTAAAGCTGATTAGCCAAATAAAAAAAATAATTGGAATAATATATAAATAAACGCGAAATCTCATTATTTTGAGCCCTGAAAATGTTAAGGGGACCATGTCCGTGTTACATTACCGTCAAGGTCGAAAAAAGTTGCTTCCGTCATGTTTCCTCGCTCATCATATTTAGCTGTTGCTTTGGCATAACCACCTACAGTCAAAACTAGTTTACCGTCAGTTCCGAAATAGGCTTCTTCTAACGTATTTCCACGCTCATCATATTCAAATGTTATTTTAGCATAACCATCTTTATTTAAATGCGGTTCACCGTGAGTTCCGAAATAGGCTTCTTCTATCCTGTTTCCCTGCCAATTATATTTACATATCACTTTAGCAAAGCCTTCTTTACTCAAACATGGTCTACCGTCAGTACCGAAATAGGCGTATTCTATCGCATTTCCCCGCTCATCGTATTTAAGCGTTACCTTAGCATAACCGTTTTCATGCAAACATGGTCTGCCGTCAGTCCCGAAATAGGCTATCTCTGTCCTGTTTCCCCGCTCATCGTATTTATACGTTACCTTAGCATTACCGTTTTCATGCAAACATGGTCTGCCGTCAGTCCCGAAATAGGCTATCTCTGCCCTGTTTCCCCGCTCATCGTATTTATGCGTTACCTTAGCATAACCATCTGAATTCAAACATGGTCTGCCGTCAGTCCCGAAATAGGCGTATTCTACCATATTTCCCCGCTCATCGTATTTATACGTTACCTTAGCATAACCATCTGAATTCAAACATGGTCTACCGTCAGTCCCGAAATAGGCTTCTTCTATCCCGTTTCCCCGCTCATCGTATTTATTTTCAACAATAGAAAAACCATAAGCACTCAAACATGGTTTACCGTCAGCATCGAAACAGGCTTCTTCTGTTATGTTTCCTCGTTCATCGTGTTTAGATGCTACTTTAGCATAACCCTTTTCATGCAAACATGATCTGCCGTCAGTTCCAAAAAAAGCTTCTTCTGTTACGTTTCTCCGCTCATCGTATTTATATTCAGCAATAGAAAAACCATCTGCACTCAAACATGGCTTACCGTCAGTTCCGAAATGGGCTACTTCTACCACATTTCCTCGCTCATCATATTTAGCTGTTTCTATAGCATAACCATCTTCATGAAAACAGGGTTTACCGTCAATTCCGAAAAAAGCTTCTTCTTCTCTATTTCCCAGCTTATCATATTTCAATGTTACTAAAGCAAAACCTTCTTTATGCAGACATGGCTTACCGTCAGTACCAAAATAGGCCATTTCTTCTCTGTTTCCCCGCTCATCATATTTATATGCAGCTTTAGCATAACCATTTTTATTCAAATATGGTTCACCGTCAGTTCCTAAAAAGGCTTCTTCTTCTATATTTCCCAGCTTATCATATTTCAATGTTACTAAAGCAAAACTCTCTTTATGCAGACATGGCTTACCGTCAGTGCCAAAACAGGCTATTTCTTCTCTGTTTCCCCGCTCATCATATTTATATGCAGCTTTAGCATAACCATTTTTATTCAGACAGGGTTCACCGTCAGTTCTTAAAAAGGCTATTTCTTCCCTGTTTCTTTGTTTGTACTTAATTTTGATTTTAGCATAACCATCTTCATGAAAAAATGGTTTACCGTCAGTTCCAAAATAGGCTTCTTCCTCCAAGTTATCTTGTTTATCATATTTGCATGTTACTTTAGCATAACCTTCTTTATACAGACATGGCTTACCATCAGTTCCAAAATAGGCTTCTTCTTCCCTGTTACCTCGCTTATCGTATTTAATTGTTGCTTTGGCATAACCGTCTTTATTCAAGCATGGATTACCGTCAGTTCCGAAATAGGCTCCTTCTTTTGTGTTTCCTCGCTTATCGTATTTAATTGTTGCTTTGGCATAACCGTCTTTATTCAAGCATGGATTACCGTCAGTTCCGAAATAGGCGTATTCTACCGCATTTCCCCGCCCGTCATATTTAGCTGTCTCTTTAGCATAACCATCTTTATGCAAACACGGCCTTCCGTCAGTTCCGAAAAAGGCGGATTCTGTCCTGTTTACACGTTCATCGTATTTAAATGTTACTCTAGCAAAACCTTCTTTATTCAAACATGGTTCGCCGTTATAATTTAAATAATATTCAGAAATAATATTTCCGTTTATATCCCTCTCACAAACGGCTATTGACCAGAGCATCTCATTTAAAACAGGTTCTTCATCTTTTCCAAAGTTCGTAGTTTTACTTATATTCCCATTGCCGTCATATTCATACTTCTGGCCCATGACGCCAACGTTATTGGAGAAAGGTTTCCCGTCATTCCCCAAATACCGTATCTTTTCAATACGCCCCAAATTGTCCAGATCGTATTCAAATCCCCAAACGCCGTCGATATTGCTTGCCCCGACTTCATCATCGTCGTTGTACCGTTTGAATTCGCGGCGGGTGATATAGCCATCGTCGTTTCGTTCCAGCTTATAACGCTTTATGGTGGCTTTTTTATCCTTGTCCTCGTATACATTTGTAAGGAACATATAAGAAGCGCCCAATATATCGGCCGATTCGCCTACCTCGTCATTTTTTATATCGATGCCCCAATAATCCTTCCTGTCCCTGTCAGGATCCTTTCTGTCCCAAAAATATGCGGCAGTTGTCTTTCCATTTTTGTTTTTTATTATGGTATTATTCAGCATGCCGTCGTCGGCATATTCCAATTCCTGTATCGAAGGGCGCTCGGCATATTCTATATTTTCGTGCTCAATGGGGGTGCCGGCGGAGTTGGCGTACACTACCCTCCTGAGTTTCCTCTCCGTATACACAAACCGGTAATGGGCATTCCGCGCTTTTACCTGCGCCTTGTCAAGTTTGATAATGCCTTCGGGTATGCCATTTTTGTCCGTGTAATCGGCATAGTATTCGTATTTGGGGTAGTAATTGTCCCAGGCCCAGCCTAGCCCGGCAAGGCACAATAAGCCTGCAATTGCGGCTAAAAGCCGCCGTTTCCTCTGCGCTATGCGGAAGCGATCCCAAAGCGCGTCAAAGCGCAGGTTTAGCAGTTTTGCCGCCGTCTTTATAAAGGCCTGCTGTTTGCCGATTTCTTTTACATTGACGCCCAGCGGTTCCGGGATTTTTTCCTTGATGCGCGGGTGAAAGCATTCCTGTGAATCGTTGCTGTTCGGAACCCCGTCTACGATAAACGGAATGATGCGTTCCGAGCGCCCCATATCGGCAAACGCGCTGATTTCGTCGCCTACCCAACTCGATTTGACCGCTCTGGGGGAGCAGATGACGATTAGGTACCGTGAGCGCTCCAAGTTTTCTTGTATGATTTTTTTAAGATTGCCCGGTTCCATATCCGTTTTGTCCCTGAAAACGGGGCGTATCTCTTTGGGCAAATCGGCATTTTCTTTTCGAATTACGGCGGGCAGCTTGTAGTTTTCAAGTTTGTTTTGAAGCCATTTAGCCCATTTTTCGTCTTTGCGGTTGTAGCTTATAAACGCGTAATAGTCGTAATCTTTTTCCATTTTATCCTTCAATCATCATCTTCTCGCCATTACATGTCAAGCGAAGTACTTTGCGATATCACATTACCTTTATCGTCGAAATAGGTTACTTCTGTTATATTTCCGTTTGTATCCGCCTCACAAACGACAGTTGACCAACCTAACTTGTTTAAGACAGGCTTCTTATCTTCTCCCAAATATGTAGCTTTATATATATTCCCATAACCGTCGTATTCGTACTTTTTGCCCATCACGCCATTTTTATCGGGAAAAGGTTTCCTATCGGGCCCCAAATACCATATATGTTCAGGACGTCCCAAATTGTCTGGATCATAATCAAATCCCCAAACGCCGTCGATATCGCTTGCTCCTTTTTCATCTTCGCCGGTATTTAGTTTGAATTCACGGCGGACAATATAACCTTTTTCGTTTCGCGTTAACAAAAAACGTTTGATAATGACTGCGGTATCCGTTTTTATATCAATGGCGTTCTTCCCGCCCCAAGAGTATTCGGCAATTGTTCCCCCTCTTTCGTTTTTTAATATAGTTTTTTTTAACCTGTTACCGACATATCCCAATTCCTGAATCGAAGGACGATCTTTATATTCTATATACTCTTGCACAACAGGTGTGCCGATGGAGTTGGCGTATACTACCCTCCTTAGTTTCCATTTTGAATACTCAAACCGGTAATGGGCATTCCGCCTGCTTATCTGTGCTTTGTTAAGTTTGATAATGCCTTCGAGCATGCCATCTTTGTCCGTATAATCGGCATAATATTTGTTTTTTGGGATATTGTAATCACAAATTAAGCCTAAGGCGGCAAGACACAATAAACCTATGTCGGCGACAATAAGCCGTCGTTTCCTCTGCGCTATGCGGTAACGATCCCATAACACGTCAAAGCGTATGTTTAATAATTTAGCCGCCGTCTTTACAAACGCCTGCTGTTTGCCAATTTCTTTTATGTTGATACCCAACGGTTCCGGGATTTTTTCTTTGATATGCGGATGAAGACATTCCCGTGAATCGCAACTGTTCGGAACGCCGTCTACAATAAACGGAATAATGCAGTCTGAGCGTCCCATTTCTATAAACGCGTCGATTTCGGTACCTACCCAATTTGATTGAGCCGCCTTGGGAGAACATATAACTATTAAGTACTGCGAACCCTCCAGTTTTTTTTGTACGGTATCAATAATAGCGCCCGCTTCCATATCCGTTTTATCTCTGAAAACAGGGCGTATTTTTTGAGGCAAATGTGTATTTTCTTTTCGAATTATGGCAGGCAGTTTATAGTTTTCAAGTTTATTTTGAAGCCACTTCGCCCATTTTTCATCTTCGCGACAATAACTTATAAACGCGTAATAATCGAAATCTTTTTCCATACTTTTCTCCTAATTGTCCGGTAAAATACAATCAACAACTTCGCTCTGGAGTTAAGGGGATCACGTCCATATTATATTACCGTCAACGTCAAAATAGGTTTCTTCTGTCATGTTTCCTTGCATATCATATTTATATGTTGCTTTAGCAACACCATCTTTATGCAAACAGGGTTTACCATCACTTCCGAAGAAGGCTATTTCTACTATGTTTTCCCGCTTATCGTATTTATATGTTATTTTAGCAAAACCATCTTTATGCAAACAGGGTTCACCGTCAGTTCCGAAAAAGGCTGCTTCTTTTTCATTTCCTCGCTCATCATACTTAGATGTTACTAAAGCAAAACCTTCTTTATTCAGACATGGCTTACCGTCAGTTCCGAAATAGGCGTATTCTACTATGTTTCCTCGCTCATCAAATTTCCATGTTACTTTAGCATAACCATTTTCCATCAAACATGGTCTACCGTCCGTTCCGAAATAGGCGTATTCTTCAAGATTTCCCAGCTTATCATATTTCAATGTTACTAGAGCAAAACCTTCTTTATGCAGACATGGCTTACCGTCAGTTCCGAAAAAGGCTGCTTCTTTTTCATTTCCTCGCTCATCGTATTTATATTCAGCAATTGAAAAACCATCTGCAATCCAACATGGATTACCGTCAGTATCGAAATAGGCGTATTCTATCTTGTTTCCCCGTTCATCGTATTTATATGTTACTTTAGCATTACCATCTTTATGCAAACATGGTTCGCCGTCAGTTCCGTAATAGGCGTATTCTTCCCTGTTTCCTCGCTCATCATACTTAGCTGTTACTTTAGTAAAACCTTCTTCACGCAAGCATGGCTTACCGTCAGTTCCAAAATAGGCTTCTTCTTCCAAATTTCCCTGTCTGAATTTCTGTGTCATTTTAGCAAAACCACCTTCACGAAAACGTGGTTTACCGTCAGTTCCAAAATAGGCTGTTTCTTCCCTGTTTCCCAACTTATCGTATTTATATGTTACTTTAGCAAAACCTTCTTTACTCAAACATGGTCTGCCGTCAGTGTTGAAATAAGCTTCTTCTTTCAAGTTTCCTTTTTTGTATTTACATTTTATTTTAGCAAAACCTTCTTTACTCAAACATGGCCTACCGTCAGTCCCGAAATAGGAGTATTCTTTCATATTCCCCCACTTATCATATTTATATGTTAACTTAGCAAAACCTGCTTTATGAAAACAGGGTTTGCCGTCACTTCCGAAATAGGCTAATTCTTTCACGTTTCCTCGCCAATCATATTTAGCCGTTGCCTTAGCAAAACCATCTTTATACAAGCATGGATTGCCGTCAGCATCGAAAGAGGCTTCTTCTGTTATGTTTCCCCGCCCATCGTGTTTATATGCTACTTTAGCATGACCATCTTTATGCAAACATGGCTTGCCGTTATGATCTAAAAAATATTCAAAAATAATATTTCCGTTTATATTCGCTTCACAAACAAAAATTGACCAAAGCGTCTCATTTAGAATGGGCTCCTTGTCTTTTCCAAAACATGTAACTTTGCTTATATTCCCATAGCCGTCATATTCATACTTCTTGCCCATGACGCCAACCTTATTGGGCAAAGGTTTCCCATCAGGGCCCAAATACCGTATCTGCACTGGTCGCCCCAAATTGTCCAGATCGTATTCAAATCCCCAAACGCCGTCGATATTGCCTGCCCCGACTACATCATCGTCGTTGTACCGTTTGAATTCGCGGCGGGTGATATAGCCATCATCGTTTCGTTCCAGCTTATAACGCTTTATAGTGGCTTTTTTTTCCTTGTCCTCGTATATATTAGTAAGGTACATATAAGAGGCACCCAGTATATCGGCCGATTCGCCTGTCTCGTCATTTTTTATATCGAAGCCCCAATAATCCTTCCTGTCCCTGTAAGGATCCTTTCTGTCCCAAAAATATGCGGCGGTTGTTTTTCCATTCGCGTTTTTTATTGTAGTATTATTCAGCATGCCATCGTCGGCATATTCCAATTCCAGTATCGAAGGGCGGTCGGCATACTCTGTATCTTCGTGCTCAATAGGAGTGCCAGCAGAGTTGGCGTACACTACTTTCCTGAGTATCTTTTCCGTATACACAAACCGGTAATGGGCATGACGCACTTTTACCTGCGCTTTGTCAAGTTTGATAATACCTTCGGGTATACCATTTCTGTCCACATAATCGGCATAGTATTCGTATTTGGGGTAGTAATTGTCCAAGGCCCAGCCCAGCCCTGCAAGGCACAATAAACCTGCAATTGCGGCTAAAAACCGCTGTTTCCTCTGCGCTATGCGGAAACGATCCCATAACACATCAAAGCGCAGGTTTAGCAATTTTGCCACAGCCTTTATAAAGGCCTGCTGCTTGCCGATTTCTTTTATGTTGATGCCCAGCGGTTCGGGAGTTATTTCCTTGATATGCGGATGAAAACATTCCCGTGAATCGTTGCTGTTCGGAACCCCGTCCACTATAAACGGAATGATGCGGCCTGAGCGTCCCATCTCTATGAATGCGTTGATTTCGGTGCCTACCCAATTCGATTTAGCCGCCAGTGGCGAACAAATGACGATTAAGTACTGCGAACGCTCCAGTTTTTTTTGTATGGTATCAATAATAGTGCCCGCTTCCATATCCGTTTTGTCCCTGAAAACGGGGCGTATCTCTTTGGGCAAAGCGGCATTTTCTTTTCGAATTACGGCGGGCAGTTTGTAGTTTTCAAGCTTATTTTGCAGCCATTTAGCCCATTTTTCGTCTTCGCGTTTGTAGCTTATAAATGCGTAATAGTCGAAATTCGTTTCCATATTTTCCTTCAAAAAACAACTTCTCGCCCAGAAATATTAAGGCCTCCATATCGATGTTACATTACCATTAATGTCGAAATAGGCAAATTCTACCGTGTTTCCACGCTCATCGTATTTAACTGTTACTTTAGCAAAACCATAATTATTCAAACATGGTTTGTCGTCAGTTCCGAAATATGCGTATTCTACCGCATTCCCCCGCTCATCGTATTTCCATGTTACTTTTGCATAACCTTCTGCAATCAAACGTGGTCTGTAGTCAGTTCCGAAATAGGCGGCTTCTTCCGCATTCCCCCGCCCATCGTATTTCCATGTTACTTTTGCATAACCTTCTGCAATCAAACATGGTTTGCCGTCAGTATCAAAATATGTTTCTTCTGCCGTATTTCCACGCTCATCGTATTTCCATGTTACTTTTGCATAACCTTCTGCAACCAAACGTCGTTTGCCGTCAGTTCCGAAATAGGCGGCCTCTTCCGCATTCCCCCGCTCATCGTATTTAACTGTTACTTTAGCAAAACCATTTTTATTCAAACATGGTTTGCCGTCAGTACCAAAACAGGTTATTTCTTCCAAGTTTCTCTGTTTGTATTTACATTTTGCTTTAGCATAATCATTATCATTCAAACATGGTCTACCGTCAGCATCGAAATAGGCGTATTCTTCCACATTTCCTTGCTCATCGTATTCAAATGTTACTTTAGCATAACCATTTTTATTCAAACATGGTTTACCGTCAGCTCCGAAATAGGCGTATTCTGTCACATTTCCCCGCTCATCGTATTTAGCTGTTAGTTTTGCATAACCGTCTGCAATCAAAACCAGTTTACCGTCAGTATCGAAATAGGCGTATTCTATCGTATTCCCTTGCTTATCGTATTCAAATGTCGCTTTAGCATAACCGTCTGCAACCAAACATGGTCTGCCGTCAGTTCCGAAAAAGGCGTACTCCTCCACATTTCCCCGCCCATCGTATTTAGCTGTATCTTTAGCATAACCGTCTGCAACCAAACATGGCTTGCCGTCAGTTCCGAAAAAGGCTCTTTCTGTCCTGTTTCCCCGCCCATCGTATTTATATGATGCTTTAGAATAACCATATGAAATCAAACATGGTTTGCCGCTTTGATCTAAAAAATATTCGGAAATAATATTTCCGTTTATATCCGCCTCACATTCGACAATTGACCAATGCATCTCATTTAAAACAGGCTCCCCATCTTTTCCAAAATACGTATTTTTGCTTATATTCCCATAGCCGTCATATTCATACTTATTGCACATGACGCCAACCTTATTGGGCAAAGGCTCCCCATCAGGCCCCAAATACCATATCGTTTTAGGCCGTCCAAGATTGTCCTGATCATATTTAAATCCCCAAACGCCGTCGATATTGCTTGCCCCGACATCATCGTCGCCGTTGTTTCGCTTGAATTCCCGGCGGGTGACATAGCCATCGTCGTTTCGTTCCAGCTTAAAGCGTTTAATAGTGGCTTTGCTTTCTCTGTTCTCGTATATGTTGGTAAGGAACATATAAGAAGCGCCCAGCACGCCGGCTTCGCCCGTCTCGTCGTTTATTATGTCAATGGCGTCACGATCCTTTCCGCGCCAAAAGTATGTGGCGGTCGTTTTTCCTTTTTCGTTTTTTATGGTTGTAATCAGCCTGTCGCCGACGTATTCCAATTCCAGTATAGAAGGGCGGTCGGCATATTCAATATCTTTGTGCTCGACAGGCTTACCGACGGAGTTGGCGTACACTACCTTCCTGAGTTTCCTTTCCGTATACACAAATCGGTAATGGGCGTTCCGCACTTTTACCTGCGCTTTGTCAAGTTTGACAATGCCTTCGGGAATGCCCTTTTTGTCAGTATAATCGGCGTAATATTCGTATTTGGGGTAGAAATAATCAAAAGCCCAGCCTAAGGCGGCAAGGCACAATAAGCCTGCGACGGCGGCAATTAGCCGCCGTTTCCTCTGCGCTATCTGGAAGCGATCCCATAGCACTTCAAAGCGCAGGTTCAGCAATTTTGCCGCCGTCTTTACGAACGCCTGCTGTTTGCCGATTTCTTTTATGTTGATGCCCAGCGGTTCGGGAATTATTTCCTTTATATGCTGGTGAAAGCACTCCCGTGAATCGTTGCTGTTCGGAACCCCGTCAACAATAAACGGAATAATGCGGTCCGAGCGTCCCATCTCCATGAACGCGTTGATCTCGGTGCCTACCCAATTCGATTTGGCCGCTTCGGGGGAACAAATGACAATCAAGTACTGCGAGCGCTTAAGTTTTTCCTGTATGGTATCGATGATAGCGCCCGCTTCCATACCCGTTTTGTCCCTGAAAACGGGGCGTATCTCTTTGGGCAAATCGGATTTTTCTTTTCGAATTACGGCGGGCAGCTTGTAGTTTTCAAGCTTGTTTTGAAGCCATTTCGCCTTTTTTTCGTCTTCGCGATTGTAGCTTATAAACGCGTAATAGTCGAAATTCGTTTCCATTTCTTCTTAAAGCGAGGCCGCTGTTTCTTCAGTATGCCATAAACCAATGCCTTTATCAATCCTAAAGCCCAGAATCCTAAAGCCCAGAATCAGAACCAAACACCAAACTCGGCGGCCTTCTTTTTCGCCTCGCTATTCCAGCGGCATAAATAAAAACCGATAATCAAAATGTGAACGGAAAAATACGGTCGTTTCTCATTTCTCTTCTATTTATTTTTATTTCCTTCTTGCTTCCAGCCCAGGATGTGCTTAGGGGCGAAGTGAGAGTGGAGCTTGAACCCATCTTCGGGGCCTATGTGGACGAGGAATACCCTCTGGACAAGGATGCCGCCTACCGCCGGGCTTTGCAGGAGGCGGCAATGTATTTTTCCGCGCAGATTTACGGATGGTCTTTTTATTACGATGTGGGCGAGAGGGCTCGCAACATTGAAGAAAAATTGGAACTCACTCCCCTTGGGGAAATCCGCTGGGGCGATCCAGGGCTCTATGTAACCCACGCCAATTTTCAAAACAGGGACTTTGAGACGACTACGCAACGGTTTGCGGCTTTTCTTTCGGCATGGTTGGATTACCGGCCTACGGATGCCCAGCGCCGCAGGCTTGAAATGTGGGAGAAGGGGAATGTCAGACCAGCCCAGGCCATTGGCTACAGTTCCATTGGTGCCATTAGGGATTCCGCAGAGGAGCCGTACTGGCTTACGATAAAAAAGAACGCGCTGGAAGATTCCGCCAGGGCGGCGGTGCGGGCCATGCTTCAGGCCAGCGAGAGAAACAGGCCTAAGGAAGTGACGGGCTTTATCTGCCTTGAGAGTTTTCCCTTTTTTTATATAGACTCAGGACGCCAGGCCGCCCGTGCGCGTTTTAGGGTGGAGATAACCGAGATCGTTCCTTTTGCGGCTTATTAAAACACCGGCGTTTAGTAGGTTCCCATATACACATTGCTTCGTTTGATTTTTTTCCCGTCTTTGGATCGATAGGGGTTCTTAATATTTTTAAGATAAGCCTGATAGGCGGCGGTGTTTTCATAAAAGTCGTTCAGGCCCTTGAATGACGACGATTCGTCGCAACGGTAAAGTTCCATCAGCGTGGGGAAAAGCGGAGAGGCCATGATCTCGGCGGTTTTTGTGAGGGGCAGCCGCTTTAGGGCGGCGGGAAGCATGTGGTTTTTTACAAGGTAGAAAATGTCCTGGATTAGCGAAGGCTCGAATTCGAGGCGTTCCAGAAAACGCGCCGCCGCCTGAGCGCCCAGTTCCGCGTGGCCGTCAAAACGATGGTTTCCGAAAGAGGCGGAGATTGGCTTGCCCGAGTCATGCAGCAGAAGGGCCAAGGACAGGCGAAGGTCAAAAGCGCCGGATGTGGCCGGTTTTCTGTACCGGAATGTTTCAAGAGTGTGGTTCCACACATTGCCCTCAGGGTGGAATTCCTTTGAGTGATCCACCTCATTTAAAGCGGCAAGCTCCGGCCAGAACTCTTTTAGAAAGCCCGTTCTCTTAAGCAGTTCCAGCCCAAGCTCCGGCCTGGCAGAGAGCATAAGACAGCCAAGAAACACCCTCTGCGCTTCCGGCCTGGGCGGCTGGTTTTGTGCCGCAGCAACAACAAACGTATCCACGGAAAATCCGTAACGGGCAAGAAGCAAAGCCGCTTCCATAACGATGCGGTTGCTTCCAAACTGCGGTTGAACGGCGAAGCTAGGGAGCGTATCAAACTTGCGATTGCGAAGCTCTCGCAGTATAGGATATATACCAAGAGGATCCTGGAAACGCTTGGTCTGCCAATCGCAAGTTAATGAAAGAACGGGAAAGGAAATGTTGCTCCGCTCGCCGCTTTCAAGACAGCGAAAGTAGCAGGTACCATTGGCAGTTTCCACAGCCGCATCGGCAATGTCTACGCCGGGGAAACGCAGGTTGTCGATGTAACGCGCAAGGACGCCAATGTCCGCATCGGTTTCGATCCATAAAAAAGGCAGAGGCGGAAACCGGAAGTACAAATCAAGGGCGCTGTATCCGCTGAATTTAACCGAATAGCCCCCGGCAGCCAGAGAAGAGCATATTTCTCCGCTTACATTCATTTTTCGGCTAATGCTCCCAAAAGCTCTTCCAGCTTGTAGGCTGACGCTTTTTCCGCCTCACTGAGCGCTTCGACCGCTTCCGCAATTGTTTCAGCGCGCCTTTGCCTTACGGCGGGACTATCTGATTCTTTACCGTAAGTCTCTGGCGTTTCCAAGTAAAGGAAGAAAGAGACCAGAAACAGCGCTTCTTCAAAGGCTTCCTTGTTAAACCATGTTACGTTGTCAAAGCGGTTTACCGCCAGAATTTTTCTGAAATCGCCTTCATTGTAGTTCTCCAGGATCAGCGCAGCGGCGATAGCAGACGGCGGTTTTGCCGTCCTGTATAATTCGGGAATGGACGAACCCGTGCGAGCCAGAAGCGCAATGGCAATCTCCGCCGCCCGCCGGGCTTCGGCGGAAGGAACGCCGACACTCTCCCAGCACTCCGCAAGGATGCGGTCAAGTTGCCAGTGAAGCGCCAGAGAAGCCGCCGCCTTACCCGAATTGTCTTCCACTGTTGATCTCAACATGGTCAAAGTATTGTAACCTAATGCCATAAGAAGCAGACTTGGCTGCCCGGTAATTTTCTTTTTCAAACCCCGCGCAAATTTATTTTCTTTCCCGGTCTGATTTTTCGTCAGAGCCAGAAGGTTTTCAAAAAACAAAGACCACTCACTAAAAGCGTCTTTGCTTGAATTAACTTTCCGCTTTGTTTTTCTGCCGGGTTTTTTCTCGCCGGATTTTAATCCGCCGGATTTTAATCCGCCGGATTTTAATCCGCTTTTTCCCCAAGGCTCGAATTTTCCGTCCGCTCCGTCCAGATATTTTTTTGCGGCCGCGTTGAAGTTTTTAACCGACTCTCTGAAAGATTCAATAAAATCATGGGGACTGGAGACAGTTGTTTTTTTTGGCTTTTCGCTGAATATTTTGGAAAGCGTTTCAAAACGGCTTTTTGATAGTATCTCCCTGACGGGGGAGTAAATCTCTTTCAGGAAAATGTCCAGCAGGGTTTCATCAAGGCTTCTGACTCCCTGACCATTAAGTTCGTGGTTTAGCACAGCCCAGCGGGTTTTCCAGCTTCCCGGCATGGCGTTTGGCACGTCTTCCTTCTCCTGGATGTCCAAATAAACCTGGGTCTCGTAGCCGTTAAGGGCGGCAAAAAGCCCGCGTTCCGCTATGTCCTTGGAAGAACGCACGTACCAGAGATTGCTGCGCTGTTCCCTAAGTATCGTAAAAAACCTGTTTTCTCCGTGCAGGCCGAAAGCTTCGTGAAGGAAATCCTGCCTGAACGTTCCGTCTTTTTGTGGAATTGCTACCGCTCCCCGGCGTATCCAGCCTGATGTCTGGTAATAGCAGTTGTTGTAGAAAATCAGGGCCTTCTCTTCACCTGCGCTGTTGGAATAGGCAAAAACATTTTCATTTACATGCCCATTCGGATCAAAAAAATCATAAAGGCAAAAATTCGCGCTGCCGGAAAAGATGTGCCGTTTTTTCATCAGCGGGAATATTTCCCATTCGTGGCGGTTCACAAGGTTCCAATCCGGCGTCTCGTCCCTGTATGAGCGGCGGTACTCCATGCCGTACTTTTCTTCAAAGCCCTCAATTTGGCCGTGGCCGAACATCGGAAGCCCGGGCATGGTTACAAGAAGCGTACAGATTCCGAAATACTTATCGCCCTTGCCAAACTGGGCAACTGCGGTTTCTTCGTCCGGGTTGTTCATAAAGTTGACAAAGCGCTTTAAGACCTCCGGATCGAATTCCAGGGTGTTCTTTATCGTAGAGCGGTATTTTTGGTTTTCCTCCATTTTTAACATGTTCATAAAGGCCGAGTTGTATACGCGGTGCATACCGAGTGTGCGGACGAAGTAGCCTTCCATCATCCAGAAAGCTTCAGCAAGAAGAAGGGTATGAGGCGCTTCAGCGGCGCAGCGATCCACCACTTCGCGCCAGAACTCGTTGGGAATGCGGCTGTTGAATTCATCGGTGGTGATGGCATTTTCGGCGCGGCTTGCTATTGCGCCGCCGTGACCGGGCGCGGGATACCAAAGCCGCTGGATGTGGCGCTTCGCCAGCGTCATTGCCGCGTCGAAACGCACGATGGAAAACTGCTTGCACACGCCGATTATCGTGCGGATAACCGCTTCCCTTGCTTCCGGGTTGAGAAAGTCGATTTGGGCCGTATCGTTCCAGGGCATGGATGTCCCGTCGTTGCCGTGGTAGATGTAGCGGGTTTCGCCTGTATTGTTGTCTATGCGCTTAAAGACCACCGCCGCGTCACTGCGACTAAAATAATGATCCTCGATCTGAACTGTAACGTCGCCGCGACCCGAAAGATTTTCGCAGGAATAGGTGTAAGTTGGGAACGGCGGATAGGGGAGCTGCAAAAAGCGGCTGGGATGCTCTGTGACCCAGCGGCTGTCAATGCCAGTGTGGTTGGGCACCATGTCGGAGCCCAGGCGTATGCCCCGCTGCATACAACGGGAACGCAGATTTGCCAGCGATCCCCATCCGCCCAGCTCCGAGGCTATGTCGTAATCGTAAAGGCTGTAAGCCGACGCCGCCGCTTCGGGGTTGCCTGTCCACTGCTTTATGGTCTTGCTTGCCTGGCTGCGCTCCCAAAGGCCGATGAGCCAGAGGCCGGTAAAGCCTCGGCGGGATAGCTCGTCCAGCTCTTCGTCGGGGATTTGATCCAGCCGCGTAAACTCTTTTCCGTATTTTTGGGAAAGCTGGAAAAGCCAAACCAGCGTGCTTTTCGCCATGAGAACCGTCCGGGGCATCCATTCCTGATCCGGCGTAAATCTTTCATATTCGTTTTCAAAGGCGCTGAAATCCAGTACCTGGGTTGGGCCTGGGCCAAAGAAGAAAGGTTTATCTTCTTCGCTTATTATGTCCAGGCTCGTGAGGAGCCTGCCTGAGTATTTGCCCAAAAGCAGGCCCCAGTGCTTCCGCATGTATTCAAGCTGCCCAAAAAGCGAATCGGGAGAAGCAAGGGCCGGCGCTCGAAGCAAATCCCAAAGGTTCATGCCGTCGGGGCCAAAAACCGGAAGTTCAGAAAAATGCGCTTTTAGCTCGTCAATTGCCACGGGGTAAACCGTTTCTTTCGCAAGCGGTGAATCGTCAAAAAGGAAGAGAAACTGCCTGAAGGCCGGATTCAGATTGGCAATAGCCAAAAGGAGCAATTCTTCAAGGGAAAGGTTCCGGCAGCTTTCCCCGCCGTCGCTTCCCACAAGATACCCTGAAATGTCGGTTTTGCCTTCGTAAACATCCCTTGGCGGGAACTTTCCGCAGAAATTTTCCATCAGATCGCGGGTCTTTCCGGCGCTAAGTCTCGCTTCCAGCCGGTTCATGGCGGTTTCAAATGCGTCCGGCTGTATCTGTTCGCGGTAAAGGGCCACCATGTAATGGAGAATCTCGTCAATCAGGCCCATGGCGTTGAGTTTCCCCGCCTGGATAAACTGTTCAGGGTTTTTTACCGGGTCTACCTTTGAATTCAGCTTCTGGGCAAGGGCCCTAACCTGGCGTATGTCCGCCAGTACCACGTTCCCCGTAAGGGAAAAAAGGCTTCCCTCAAGGCCGTACTCTTTTCTTGCTTCGCTTCGTATGTGAAATTCCATCAGGGCTTTTCTGTCCGCCGCCCTGATGGCTGTTTTTTTCGGCTTAAGATTTTCAAATTTTGAAAGAACGATGAATTGTTTCGACATTTTAAAAGTATAGTCCAAATATCCGGCTTTGTCATGCCTTGTAAAAAACGGGTAAATACAGTAAAAAGAAGTTTACCTACGGGTTTGTAGGATATCGAGGTGCCTGCCTACGATTCTGTAGGGCACCTTTTAGGAGATTACAATGGTAAAAATTGCAACCATAGCTGGTTCGGATGCTTCAGGCGGGGCGGGCCTTGAGGCGGATTTAAAAACATTTGAAGAATACGGCCTTTACGGCATGGCGGCCGTCACGCTGATTGCCACGATGGACCCCGACAACAACTGGGCGCACAAGGTTTTTCCCCTGGATGAAAGCGCTCTCCGCGCCCAGCTTGAAACCGTTTTTAAGGGAGTTGGCGTATCAGCCGCAAAGTCGGGGATGCTGGGCACGTTTTATGCGGTTGATCTGTGCAGGGAATTCCTTGATAAGTATAAAATCAAAAATTACGTTCTTGACCCGGTTATGGTCTGCAAGGGCGCAGGCGAAGCCCTCAATCCTGAACTCAACGATGCCATTGCCGAAAATCTGCTACCCCTGGCGGAAGTCGCCACGCCGAACCTTTTTGAGGCGGAACAGCTATCGCGCATAAAAGAGATAAGCACTATTGAGCAGATGAAGGAAGCCGCGAAAATTATCCACGAAAAAGGTGTCAGTCACGTTTTTTTGAAGGGCGGGGCTAAGTTAAAAGAAACTTTGGAGGCCGCCCAACCTAAAGCGATTGACCTGCTTTACGACGGCAAGAATTTCGAGCTTTTTGAAGAAGACTTGATTAAAACCACCTGGACGCACGGCGCTGGCTGTACCACTTCGGCGGCAATCGCCGCAGGGCTGGCGCGGGGTCTTTCCGTACGAAATTCGGTTATTCTGGCGAAAAAGTTCATCACCGAAAGCCTTAAAGCCGGTTTTGCCCTTAACAAGTGGGTTGGCCCCGGCAATCCGTCGAGCTGGAGAAAAGGGAAGCTGTTTAGCGCTTAGCCAGTAATGCGCTAAAGGAAGAAAAGAATATAACCACGGAAGAAAGGAGTTTCACGGCTACAGAACCGAAGGTAGGGAATACAAAATCTTAAAACTACCTTCTGTTCTTAGCCGTGGTTTTTCCCCCAAATCACTCCGAAATATCTTGCCAGACTCGCGCAACCTCCGCTAATATAAACCAACGATGAAAAACCTTCGCTTTATGCTACCATTAAAAACTGTTCCACGTTCTAACATATTAAGGAAAAACTTTTTATTTGTAGCTCCATTCATCCTTGCCGTTGCATTTTTGACAATGGCGGCCTGTGGGAGCTCGCCGTCATCTAGTTCGTATCGTGGCTCGCAACAAATCGCTGCTCAAGAAGCATATAACGCTGGTGACTTGTTCCACCTTGCAAAGCAAGACCGATGGGACTTGGTAATTAAACTGTTGAATGAAGGGGCGTATAAAAATATTAACTCTCAAAAAGCAGGAATCTATAATGTTGCAATTGGTGAGTCTACTGGTTTTAGTGGTGGTAGTACCCTACATGAAGCTTCAGATAATGGGAGGCTTGATGTTGTGCGTCTATTAGTCCAGAAGGGCGCTGATAAAAACATTCGTAACACATATAGTGGTTCCACTCCTTTAATGTATGCAGCGGCCAGTGGTTATTTTGATATTGTTCGTTACCTTGTGGAACAGGGTGCAAATGTTAATCTCAGAAACAACATTGGCGAAACCGCCGCTTCTATTGCCTATGATCAAGGTGAAGTAGATATTTACGATTACCTAATCGCTAACGTAGCAAGGGAATTCGAGCCTCGTCAAGTAGCGCAGGCTGCACCTACAGGGCAACCGCATTATAAATTGAATAAAATATCAAGCAAAAAATCAGGGTTATAGGAAGCATAAAGGCGTTTGCGGTTGACTGACAGCTTTTGTTTCTGGTATTTCTCTGTTGGCTCCAGACGAAT
>Ga0268262_10000454_pt1 | contig 54136 bp, 46 predicted proteins | sample TergutNc150P3_FD_190354 | JGI IMG/M metagenome (GOLD analysis project Ga0268262, IMG submission 190354) | Nasutitermes corniger P3 segment gut microbial community from laboratory colony in Florida, USA - Nc150 P3 (SPAdes) (version 2) | ecosystem: Host-associated > Arthropoda: Insects >... | reverse complement strand
CGCCCGCCTGTGAGCGCGGATCTGGATTCCGTCAAGGTTGACAACGCCGCCACCGAGCTGTCCCTGGACGGCCGCCTGAGAGGCACGACGACCGCGATGGAGTACAGGCTGAGCACCGAAAAAGAGTGGACGCCCGCGACAGCGGTTGTAACGTCCGGCCTGCAGTCCGGCGTGTACTACATCCGCCTGGCCCCGACCGCGAACACCTTCGCCAGCGACTCGGTAACCAGAGAGATCAAGAGAAACAGCATAGCCGACGCCAACCGCGAGATCCCGACGGTCAACGGGAAGACCGAGGCTGCTGTAGCTCCTGTCAAGGTAGCCGCCGCGTCGTTCACCGCCGGCCCCAGCCCCGTATCGAAGAACGGCACGATCAAGTTCTTCTCCGCGAAGCAGGTAAAGAGCGGAAGCCTCTACATCTTTGACGCCACCGGAAAATCGGTAGCCAAAGTGAAGGCCAATTCCGGCACCGGCGAAATAGCCAAGTGGAACGTAAACAACGCCGCCGAAGGCACCTACGTTGTCAAAGGCGCGTTGGTCAACAAGAACGGTACGAAGGAAAAGGTCTCCTTCGTGTTCAGCGTGGTGAAGTAAGGTTTGTTGTTGTGGGCGGCCTAAGAGGCCGCCCAATTTTTGATTACGCGGCGATACCATGGCCTAACGTATCTGTCGCCAGGTCGGCACCGGGACCAACCACTTCCTTCCCGGTGCCGACCGCTTTTATTTTGGGGCGGTTAAAATCAAAGTCTTTAAAATCTTTAAAATCTTAAAAATCTTTAAATCTTTTTTAGACGGAAGGCTTCGCCTTCCATAGATAGTTCGGGGGCTAAACCCCCGAACTTCAGTCAACGGCAAAGTCAAAGTCAAAAGACTGGATTGCTTCGTCGCTTCGCTCCTCGCAATGACGGTCATTGCGAGCGAAGCGAAGCAATCCAGAAAATCTTTTGACTTTGACTGAAAATGCGGGGTTTAGCCCCGCATTTATCTATGAAGCCGAAGGCTTCGTCTAAAAAAGAATTTGATTTTGATTTAAAAGATTTTAAAAGAATTTGATTTTAAGGCTTTAAAGATTTTGATTTTAAAAGATTTAAAAGACTTAAACCCCGTTCAAACAATTTATTATATTATACCTCATGTTAATTATAACAGCTACCGTCGCCGCCACCGCCGCCTTTGTCGCAGTGATCCTTTTCCTGCGTAACGGCTTGTATAAGCTGCCGTCATTTCACGCACCCGCTGAGCATGGTCGAAGTGAAATACGCAACAAGTTCTCGATAATCGTAGCCGCCCGCAACGAGGCCCAAAACTTACCGGCTTGCCTGCGCTCCCTGCTCTCGCAGGATATCCCCGCCGACCGATACGAGGTTGTCGTCGCCGACGACCGTTCAACCGACGCCACGCCCCGAATCCTGCGCGACGCCGAAGCTCTGCATCCGAACTTGCGCACGGTCACAATCACGGAGACCCCGCGCGGGGTGTCTCCCAAGAAGCACGCGGTGACGACCGCCATCGCCGCCTCCAAGAACGAGATAATCGTATTCACCGACGCCGATTGCGTGGCGCCGCCCACCTGGCTTTCGTGCATAGACGCCTGCTTCGCCGACGCCGGAACCGCTCTTCTGCAGGGCGTCACGACTTACTCATATCCGCCCGGCATGAACCGTCTCTTCTGGGGGCTGCAGTCGGTGGATTTCCTATCCCACGGGATAATAGCCGCGGCGGCCGTAGCGGCGGATCTGCCTATAAACGCGAACGCGAACAACATGGCCTTCCGCCGCGAGGTTTTCGAGAGGGTGGGCGGGTACGGAGGGAACACCGACGTCGTTCCTGGCGACGACGACCAGCTGCTGCAGCGTGTGTGGGCGTACGGGAGAAGATCGCGTAAGCGCGGCGTAGCCTTTATGACCGATCCCGCCGGGGCTGTGGAGACCGCCCCCACGCGCACGCTCTCCATGCTCTTCGAGCAGCGCCGCCGGTGGGGCGCCGTTACCGTGTATTACGGGGTACGGCAAATCGCCCTCCTATCCGCCGTGTTCGCGTTCTACTTGACAATCGCGGCGACCGCGTTCATATCAATATTCTCGCCTGCCGTCTACCTGCCGATTTTCCTATCGCTGATGTTTGTGAAACTTGCCGGAGAGTTAGTATTAATGATACCAGGCACGCGTATCTTCGGTAAAAAGAACCTCCGTAAATACATCCTTCCCGCGTCAATAGTACATTTACCGATGGTACTGTTATCGGTACTCTTCGGAGTCTTCGGCGGGTTCAAATGGAAGGGTAAGAAGACGGGGTTGAAGGTAAAATAGAGATCCAAGGGACGATCAGGCGGATTTGATTGCGCCGAAAAAAGATTTGACAGACGGCATGAAAAGTAGTATATTAATAAATGTGGACAGAAATACTATAAGCTCGCCGATAGAACAAGGGCGTACCGATGGAGTAGGCGAACCTTGGGCTATATTTAAGTACGATAGACCGCTTAATGATAGGCAACAGGCAATTTTAGATAAACTACCTGAATACGACAGCCGGGGTTGGTTTGATAAAGACGTTACTATGATGGATTTATCAGCATTGACGGCTAAGACGGGGGACGAGTTCGCGATGTTTACTCTGGGTTCACGCCGTTTGATTGTGCGTGGGGATTTCGAGCACGTGAATATAACGCCGAGCGATGCCGCGGAAATGAGCGCGCAAGGGTACAAGTGGAGCGGACACACTCACGTAAGAGGGTTGGCCGCGTCTAGCGGCGACAAAGCCGTTTTAAAGATGTTTCGCCAACATGAGAGCGTAATTTACGATGTTATGGGGAAGTACATTACGTTTAATAAATTCTAGATAAGGGGGGCGCATAAATGCCATCAAAAATAATAAGATCGCACGAGTCCGAGATAAGAGCATATTGCGAAGAAAACAGCCTGTCGTATGACAGAATTATAGCATCAGGCGGTTCGTATAACGACGAAATGGTGCTTGTACAGCATTTCGATAAGGAAAAAGGGAAGCAGGGGTTACTTGACGAAACGCCAGCTGATATTACATTAAAAATATTTCTCGAAAACGGCAAGCTCCGCTTCGAGCAAACCGAGCACACGCGCAAGTATTTAGGCGTTGCGCCGCATGCGGTAGCCGTCTGAACCGGCGTATTGTAAAATAAAAAGGGCGGCCTGTTACGGCCGCCCCCTGCAACATTCTGATAAAGTAGATTATAGGATTAAAAACCAACTTCTTTTAATCTTTTCAATCCTATAATCCTTTAAAATCCTACTAATCCTAATCCTACTTCACCACGCTGAACACGAACGAGACCTTCTCGCGTTTGCCGTCTTTGCCGACCAGCGCGCCTTTGACCGCGTAGGTGCCGTCGGCTATCGCGGCGCCCTTCTTGTCGCGCAGGTTCCACGAGGCGATGTCTTTGCCGGAACCGGATTTCGCCGATACCTTCGCCATCGCGTTGCCGTTCGCGTCGAAGACGTAGAGGGAACCGCTCTTGATCGGTTTCTCGGAGAAGAAAGTGATCTTGCCGGTGTTCTTCGATACGGGGCTGGGGCCGGCGGTGAACGCGGCGGCCGCCACCCTGCTGACAGGCGCGACGGAGGCCTCCTGCGTTACTGTCGCCTTGGGGATCTCGCGTACCGTCTCGGCTACGGAGATCGGGGCGCCGATGTTGTACATGCCGAGCGTCACTTCGCCGTCGGTGTAGTTCTCGCCGCCCGCCACCTCTATTGTCACGAGATAGGAACCGGCCGTCGTGGGGACGATAGTGTCGGCGCCGTAGTAGACCGTTACGCTCTCGTATCCGGTGCCGCGGAGCTTTACCTCGCCCACGCCGTAGACCGCGGCGCTGTCGCCCTGTTTGTGGCCGACGGGGATGCCGCCGAATACGACGCTGGCCGAGTCGGGTTTCCTCTGCGTGATCCTATAGGTGCCGATGGCGGCCTCGCCCGCGGAGAAGTTCGTGCCTGCCGCTACGGTCACGGTCACGTCGTATTCGCCGACGTCCACGGGAACGGACGCGGAGCCGTCGTAGAATGTGGTGATCGCGCCCATGCCGGTCTTGGGCTGGGCGGTCTTGACGGCCGCGCCGAGCGTGGAGTCGCCGCTGTAGACGCGGGAGGCGGTGTAGGTCAGGTCGGAGCGCTCAAGAGTCTTGGGCAGAATCTTGAAGGTTGTGCTGACCGTGCCGCTGTAGGCGTCCACAGCGCCGGGCACGTCAACGCCGCTGGCGCGGACGGTGGCGGTGCCGACGTTCACGTTGTTCAGGTAGGTGAGGCTGTAGTACTGCTTCTCCAGCTCCACCGTGTCTTTCGTACCGTCCTCAAGCGTCACGGGCAGCCAAACGGCGATATCGGAGCCGGTCGGTTTGATCGAGTCGCCCTTGTAGATCCAGTCCTTCTCCGGGTTGATCACGATAAAGGCCTTGGACATGGAGATGGGGGCCTTCTTCACGGTTACGTGCGAGTGGGCGCTCATGACGTCCGCGGATGTCTGGACGGCGGCGCCGGGGTTGTTGGTCACCTTGACGGCGTACTCCAGAACATCGCCCTCAACGCCGGTGGATACCGTGTAGGAGGGGCCTGTCGCTCCGGCGATCACCGCGCTGTCGGTGGGCGAGGTGTAGCGATACCACTTGTAGGAGAGGGCGCTTCCCGGCCCGTTGGGCGACGACGCGGCGACCGCGAGCACTACGGAATTCCCCTCGCGGACGTTGGTGTCGGCCAAGTTGCCGCCCGCGGCGAACTTCGCGACCGCCGGCGCCTTGATGCGGTACTCGCCAAGGAGGTACGTGCCGCCCACGAAGTTCTCATTGCCGGGGATCTTCACCTTAACGGGGTACACGCCGGCGTCCCGGGGCGCGATCGTCGTGTCCTTGGCGACCGCGATCGTCGTGTCGTAGTACGGCTTAGCCTGATAGCCGTACAAGACAGTGATGGCGCCGCCGGCCATTCCGTTCCTGTAGCCCACCTTGTTTGTCGCGGTCTCTATGCCGCGCACCTGGCCGTTTGAGTAGTGCGCCGTGGGCGGATAGGCGTCCGTCGTGTCGGGTATGTCGAACACGAACGTGGCCGTATCGCCGCCGGGCAGCGATATCGCGTCGTAATCAAGCGGCGTCCTCTTCTCGATATCCAGCCCGCCCTTGGCGACGGCGACGGTGTTGGTATCCTTGCCGTTAGCCGCCACGAAGGTGTAGTTCTTCGACACGGGGCCGTTGCCGAGGAGCGTAACAGCGGCGTTCATAGAGCGCACTCCGGCGTTGGCGTTGTTGTAGGCCGCGGTCGCGGAGTAGTCGCGGTTCCACTTCAGAGTGTCGACCTTGCCGAAATCGGCGCTGCCGGCGACCCCGTTCGTTACCAAGTTGATCATCTCTGCCCCGGCGGCCTGCTCCTCGGCGCTCGTGGCCGTCGTGTCGAACCACAGCTTCAGCTTGACCGCCTTGGCCGTGTCCGTCTCAATGACGGTGGTGCCGTCGTACTTGCGTGTTCCGTCCACGCTGCCGGAGACGTAAATCTTCTTCTTCTGGATGGTGTAGTCGCCGTTCTTGCGTCCGGTGTACTTGCCCACGCCGGTGACGACCAATGAGGCCGGGCCTGCGTTGACCATGTTGTACTCTTTCCGGACGTCGGCCCCCGTGAGAACGGCGAACTCGTTGGTCGGGTCGGACGGGTCAGCGGCGTTGTACTTGAGCGTGTTGCCCCCGGCGTACACGAAGTACGTCTCCGGCGTGATGACGTTTCCGTTGTACGTCTCCACACTGAAGACCTTGACGCTGTCTATGCTCCTGCGGCCCACGGTGACCTTATAGTTGACCGCGTCGCTGAGGAAGATGTTGCCGCTCACCTTTCCCTTGACGATCGCGGTGATGCCGATGCTGCCGGTATCGTTCTTTCCGGCGACCCAAAGGGAGCACAGACCGGACTTTCCTGCCGTCCCGTGGTTCGGTTTGGCCTTAATATCGGCGCCGCTCAATCCGCCGTTACCTGCGGGGGTGTAGAAGATAGAGTCTATCGTCCCCGCGATACCCGGCAGGATAGTCGGCCCGGAGATTACATAGGGCGACGCGGCCGCGTTGAACTTGTAGGTGACGGTCTGCGCCGTAGTTAAGAAGAGGTTCGCCGCGTACGGAGCGTACTGAACGCGGAGGACGCCGATCAGGAGTTCGTTGCCGTTGAAGTTCGTGTTGCCGGTCCCGCCGTACACGATTGTGACGTTGTATGTGCCGGTGTCCGCGGGGGCGGTGACGCTCTTGGCGTACTTAGTATTCCCCTTGCCGGCGTAGCTCAGCGTGCCGCTTCCGAGTCCGGAAAGCCCCAGCGACGCCTTCAGCCCGATAGCCGAACCGTAAGAGACCGGGGAACCGGTTGCGAACCGGTAAGCGTCCGCGCCTTCCACGGGCGCCGCCAGCGCGTTCTGCTTCCTCCAGGCCTCAAAAGCCGTGAGGTCGAGGTGGGAGAGGGCCACATCGCCTTTGACGACGCGGATAGGCACGGTCGTAGCGAACCGCAGAGAGTCCTGCGCGGCGCTTCCGGCCGTCTGGCTCGTCTTGTTCAGCCCGATCGCGGTATAGACGGTCAGGCCGAAGACGCCCCCGGCGTTGTTTTTGACGACGGCGTCGACAGCCGACGCGGAGACGCCGATATTTCGCGCGCCGGCAATGGTGTCGCTGACGCCGCCGTTCAGACCGGCCGAGTCGATCACCTCGAACGCCGCCTTCGCCAAGAGCGCGTCTACGAGGCTTTTCGCCAAGGCCGGCGTGATCGTGCCGGCGTAAGGAACGGTAATTCCGGCGGTGTCGACGACGAGGCCGCCGTTTGTCCTGGCGCGGGAGACAGTGGCGGGGTCGGCGATAACGAACTGGCCGATTTTAACGCTGTCGATCGCGTTTATGTTATCATTGGCGGCGCTCGTAGTCTTAATGAATACGTTGTAGGTCCCCATAGCCGCCGGAGGCGCGGACGCCGCGGCGCCGGCCGGGTCTAGGGCGAACTTCGGCCAACCGGAGACGAGAGCGCCCCAATTGGTTACGTTAAGCCCGGAGCCTGCGTCGGTTTTCCCCGCGATGTTAAAGACGTACGGATCGCCCTCGACAATCTGTTTGGGGGAGTAGTCTAAGAAATTCGCGATATTGCCGTCGTTTACCGCGGCCTTCGCGATGTCGAAAGACTTTACGATGAAATCACCGGCTTCCGGTTCTGTCGTCGCGAATTTTTCCGCGCCGGACGCGGTCAGGGTGACAGTCACTTTTCCGGCGCCCGTACCCGCGTTTAGGTTTTCGGCCGCGTCGCAAGCAACCGTGTAATCCGTATTAAGAATCAGAATCGGCGGATCGTCGTCGTCTTCCCCGATTACTTTGACCTTATCGCCGGTCGGGCATTGCTTCATCCCGTTGTAGGTATACGTCCCGTCAATGGTGACATTGCCCCCGAGGGCGCCGGACAGATCCCCGGCCGTCAATGTCCCGCTTACAAACACCCCTCCCAGTAAAACCAGGACGGCCGATAAAACCACCAAGCCCTTGAACTTGGAAACACCCATACAAACCTCCTCCTCCGACGCCCTCCGTCACGAAAAAGAGCCACCCTCTTTTCCGATTCATTGCGCGACGGCCACTTTGTTTAGGTTTTAAATGTGTTAAAGATAAAGCATAAAGATCAAGATTTGTCCGTTGCTTGAGGGTCACCTCCGCTATTGTTAAGGTTACGGATAATAATGTAACGTGTACCAGCCGCGCACACGTTATTGGTATAGATAGATATTGATACGGACGCGATACAAACGCAATTACAGCGAGGCCAGCGATCGAAACCGCCTTCAGCGTAAAGGATAGGCGTCAACACAGACATCGGCGCACGCGCCGGCGTTGACACCGCGACAGAGGTTTTGGCGGGAGAGCCGGACCCAACCACGAGTCCCGCCGCCCCCGCCCTGGCCACTCCCGGAGGCTAATCCCGATGTAGAGAAAATAATTTATGGGCTACTAAAGCGCAAGTTTTTTTTTATTTTTTTTGGCTCTTCGCTAATTCAAGTAGTTAAATCTTTTAAAATCAAAGTCTTTAAATCATTTTTAGACGGAAGGCTTCGCCTTCCATAGATAGTTCGGGGGCTAACTTGTTTATCTCGGCGAAGCCAAACCCCCGAACTTCAGTCAAAGTCAAAAGAAAAAAAGCCTTTGATTTTGATTTTGATTGAAAATGCGGGGTTTGGCTTCGCATTTATCTATGAAGCCGAAGGCATCGTCTTAAAAAGATTTTGAATTATCTTTTTTAAGGCTTCGTCTAAAAAAGAATTTGCTTTTATACCGCGGAAGGTGTTATATTATACATACGGACGGTTCGGTAAGATTGCTTTTCACTGAAAAAAGAGGGTTTTATAATGCCGACTATACTAAAGAGCGCCGAATTACGCAATAATTACGGGAGGATCTCCGATTTTTGTCATAAGCATCGGGAACCGGTGTTTATAACAAAAAACGGGGAGGGCGACCTTGCCGTAATGAGTATCGAGACCTATAACGAATTGTCCGGCGCCAATGAACTATATCGATTCATTCAGGAAGGAATTAACGATATTGAGCAGGGGCGTACGCTGACGGAAGATGAGATGCTTAAAAGTATGGAAGACGCATTGGGGGAGTAATGTTTAAACTGATATTTTCTGAAAAAATAAAAAAAGATGTTATTTCTTCAATAAACTACATAAAAGATACGTTACACGCTCCAATGGCCGCTCGTAAGCACCTAGAGGAATTGAGGAAGAAATATATAAAGTTAAAAGAGAATCCGTTTATAAGACCGTTAGTTCAGAATAAATTCTTGGCATTGAACGGTATACGATTCATTAAAGTTAAGAAATATATATTGATATATAAGATTAATGAAGAGAATAATACCGTGTTTTTGTATAGATTTATGTACGGTCGGATGGATTGGGTAAATATATTAACGAATGATATAATAAATTTTTAAAACGGTAAAAAAATAAGGACAAAAGTCGCGCGATGCCTACACGTGAAGAATCTCTGTCATACCATTCAAGCGGCCGCCCCGGCAAGATCGAGGTCGTCGCCACCAAGCCTTGCCGCACTCAGGCCGACCTCTCGTTGGCGTACACGCCCGGCGTGGCCGAGCCGTGCCGCGAGATCGCGAAGGACGCCTCCGCCGCTTACCGCTACACCGCGCGAGGCAATCTCGTCGCGGTGGTCACCGACGGCACCGCCGTGCTGGGCCTGGGCGACATCGGGCCGCTCGCCGGCAAACCGGTCATGGAGGGAAAGGGCGTCCTCTTCAAGAGGTTCGCCGATATAGACGTCTTCGACATAGAGCTTAGCGTCAAGAGTTCCGACGAGTTCATTCGCATCGTGGAGGCGATGGAGCCTACGTTCGGCGGGATAAACCTGGAGGATATCAAGGCGCCGGAGTGTTTCTATATAGAGGAAGAGCTGAAGAAGCGGATGGGCATCCCCGTATTCCACGACGACCAGCACGGCACGGCGATCATCTCCGGCGCGGCGCTTCTAAACGCGGCGAAGCTGCAGGACAAGGCGCTGAGCGAAATGAAGGTAGTGTTCTCCGGCGCCGGCGCGGCGGCGATATCGTGCGCGTATCTATACGTGCGCCTAGGCGTGAAAATGGAAAATATCACGCTGGCAGACTCAAAAGGCGTCGTCTATAAAGGACGCGCAGACGGTATGAACAAGTACAAAGCGCCCTTCGCCGTAGACACGCCCAAGCGCACGCTCTCCGAGGCGATGGAGGGGGCCGACGCCTTCGCGGGCCTGAGCGCCGCCGGCCTGGTCTCCCCGGAGATGGTCAAGTCTATGGCCTGCCGGCCGATAGTATTCGCAATGGCGAACCCCGACCCGGAAATAGGCTACAACGAGGCGCGCGCGGCCCGCAACGACCTTATAATGGCCACCGGCCGCAGCGACTTCCCCAACCAGGTCAACAACGTGCTCGGCTTCCCGTTCATCTTCAGAGGCGCCCTGGATGTCAAGGCGTCCGCAATAAACGAGGAGATGAAGGTAGCCGCCACAATGGCGCTGGCGGAATTGACGCATAGAGAAGATATTCCGCAATCAGTATTAGACGCGTATGGATTGAAGTCGCTGACCATAGGCCCCGAATACATAATCCCAAAACCGAATGATCCGAGGGTGCTGATAGAAGAGAGTTTAGCCGTAGCCAAAGCGGCCATAGACAGCGGGGTAGCCAGAGACAAATCGATTAATCTTACAGAGTACAGACATAAATTGGAAAAGATGGCGGAGCGTATCAATGGAAATGTGTCTTCCTAGTGTCTCTACCAAGCGTCTAAAGGGTCGGAAGGATCTTACAATGCGGTAAGGTTCTTCCACTTGGTGTGTTCATGTTCCCAAAAGATTTTAAAGAATTTGACTTTAATTATTTTATTTTTATTTTAAATAGACCATTACCAATGAGAACGATTCAATACAACGACATAGTGACCGCCGTCCGCTCAATGTGCATAGACGCCGCCCACGACCTCCCTGACGACGTTCTGTCGCGTATCCGTGAGGCGCGCGCCGAGGAGCCGTTTCCCAGGGCGCAGGGTATTCTCGACAGCATAATCGAGAACGCCGGCATAGCGTCAGCCCGTCGTATTCCCATCTGTCAAGACACCGGCACCGCGGTATTCTTTGTGACGCTCGGCGACGGCGCGCGTATAGAGGGCGGCGGGCTTATCGACGCGATAAACGAGGGCGTGCGCCGCGGTTACGCCGACGGAAACCTGCGTTCCTCGATAGTGGACGACCCGGTCTTCGACAGGATCAACACCGGCGGCAACACTCCCGCTGTCGCGCATGTAGACCTTGCCGTCGGCGACGGCCTCCGCCTAACGCTGCTGCCCAAAGGCGGCGGGTGCGAGAACATGAGCGCCCTGGCCATGCTCAAACCGTCGGAGGGATCGGCCGGAGTGGCGAAGTTCGTCTGCGACACAGTGATAAACGCCGGCGGGAATCCGTGTCCGCCTTTAGTGATAGGCGTAGGCATAGGGGGCACCGCTGACGCCGTGTGCGCATTAGCGAAGAAGGCGTTGCTGCGCCCGTTAGGCGGCCACAATCACGACGGCAGGTACGCGCAACTGGAGCGTTACCTATTGCAAGAGATAAACAGCAGCGGCATAGGCCCGCAAGGCCTGGGCGGTATGCACACCGCTTTATGGGTAGCCGTAGAGTACATGCCCTGCCACATTGCGTCCATGCCTGTGGCGGTATGTATAAACTGTCACGCCGCGCGCAGGGTGTCTTTAGAATTGTAATGAATAACGAGGCAAAACAATGTCAACAAAATCGCCGATAACTCTAACGTTCCCGATAACCGACAGGGACATCCTGACATCTCTCCGCGCCGGCGACCAGGTCCTCCTCTCCGGCGCAGTCTACACCGCCCGCGACGCCGCCCACAAGCGCTTCATCACGCTTCTCGAAAAGGGCAAACCGCTGCCCGTCTCCCTCGACAACCAAGCGCTCTACTACTGCGGCCCCACCCCGCCCGCAAAGACGGCGCCGATAGGCAGCGCCGGCCCTACCACGAGTTCGCGCATGGACAAATACACCCCGGAGATACTGCGCAAGACCGGTTTGGCGGCGATGATCGGCAAGGGCGACAGAGGCGCGGCGGTTATTGAGGCGATGAAGGAGCGCGGCGCGGTCTACATGGCGGCGATAGGCGGGGCCGGGGCGCTTATCTCCTCGCGTATAAAGTCGTCGCGGATAATTTGCTACGAAGACTTGGGGCCGGAGGCTGTGTATAAATTTGAGGTGGATTCGCTGCCGCTTATCGTGGTTATTGACAGCGGGGGAAATAATTTGTATCGGTTGGGGCCTAAGGAGTATTTGCGGACGTAATTAATTCCCGGTGAACTGAATATCATAAAAATACTTATACCTCTTGTTAAGGGCCAAAAGCTCCTCATGTGTTCCTCGTTCCGCTATGTTCCCGGCTTCCAGGACCAGTATTTGATCGGCGTGCCGGATGGTTGACAATCTGTGGGCTACTACCAATACCGTTCGGTTTTCCATTACTTTGTTTATGGCGGATTGCACAAGGCGTTCCGATTCCGTGTCCAGGCTGGATGTCGCTTCGTCTAGGATCAGTATGGGCGGATTCAACAGCAGCGCTCTTGCTATTGACAGGCGTTGGCGTTGGCCGCCGGAGAGCATTATTCCGCGTTCGCCTACCACGGTGTCCAGGCCTTGGGGGAGTTTCTCTATGAATTCCCAGGCGTTGGCGGCGGCGGCGGCGGCCGTTACGGAGTCTCGGTCGGCGTTTTGCAGGCCGTAGGCGATGTTGGCGAAGATTGTGTCGTTGAATAGGAAAGTCTCTTGGGCCACGATGCCGAAGAGGCTTCGCAGATTCGCTAAGTTCATTTCGCGTGTGTCAATGCCGTCTATGGCGATCTTTCCGCTTGTGATGTCGTAGAAGCGCGGCAATAGGTCTAGCGTCGTGCTTTTGCCGCTGCCGCTCGCGCCGACCAGGGCGGAGACGCTGCCTTTTTTTATCTCGAAGCTGATGTTTTTAAGCACCGCCTCTTCGCATTCCGGGTAAGTGAAATTGACGTCGGTCAGCGTTATTTTATCGTTGAACGGTATGCGGCTTTGACTACGCTCATTGAGCGGAGTCGAAATGAGCGTAGTCGAAATGATCGGGGTTTCGTCCGTCGTTTCCACCGCCGAGTCTAGAGCGGCGAAGACGCGGTCGGCGGAGGCGAAACCGGTTTGCAGCGTCGTGTTCAGTTTGCTTATCTCCTTCAGCGGCGTAAAGATGGAGAAGAGGAAGACCAGGAAGCGTGTGAAATCCTCCGCCCCGAAGCCGCCGGAGCTGCCGGAGTTCAGCACCTGGCTCCCGCCGTACCAGAGCAGTATCACCACCACTATCACGCCCATCACCTCGGTTATTGGGCTGGCCAGCGCGCCGATGTAGTTTGACCGAAATGACTGGCGGACGAAGCGGTTGTTTTCGTCTTTGAATTTCGCGGATTCAGCGTTTTGCGTTCCGAAGATTTTGACGATCCGTATGCCGCTGACGGTCTCGTGGAGGATGGAGAGCAGCGACGCCAGATGCTCCATCACCCGCTTGCTCCTGCGCCGCACGGTGCGCCCGATAATCGTTATCAGGCCGCCCAAAATGGGGAATATGACGAATATGGCCAGGGTGAACTTGTAGTTTATGACGAAGAGCGTGCCCACGAAGAAGAGCAGCCGCATAGGCTCCACGAATATCTTGTCGAAGGTGCCGGTCATGGAGTTGTTTATGCTCGTCACGTCGTTGACGACCAGGGAGACTACGTTGCCGGACTTGGCGCGGTCGTAGTAGGAGACCGGGAGCGCCAGGGCGTGGGCGAAGAGCTGGTTGCGCATGTCGCGCACTACGGATATGTTTAGGCGGTACATGGTGATGCCTTTTAGGTATATGAAGATATTTTTGAGCAGGAATGAGAGCGACATCATGGCGCAGACTATCTGAAGCGCGGCGACGGGGGCGCGGTCGCCTATGGCGCTTGAGGTCCAGTATTTGAGTATGTCGTTGGCGTTGGAGAGCGTGTATTCGGGTTTTGCGACGACGGGGGCTTCGTGGCTGAATATGGTTTGGACCAGGGATGCGCTGAACCAGAGCGAGAGGCCTTCGAAGGCCACGGCGAAGAGAGCCAGAATGAGCGCTGTGATGATTAACGCGACGTAGGGCCGCATGTAGGACAGCATTCGGGTGTAAATTTTTAGGTTTTTCATTAAAACATCATCATTAACTTGCCGATTCGTCCCATATTAACATTGACCCGCAGCTCTCGCACAATATGATTTTGGTGCCTCTTCTGATTTCGCTGCATAACTGGGGTTGCAGGATCATGAAGCATACGCCGCAGGTTTTTTCTTGGTTTACCAGGGATACGGCTCTGCCGCTTTTTTTCTTTGTTCTTATTGAGTCGTAGGTGCGCAGGGTGGAGTGGCTTATGTTTCCGCTTATTTTATCGCGTTCGGCCATGATCTCGGTTATGACGGAGTCTATCGCGCCTATTTTGGTTTTTAGGTCCTCTATTTGCGGTTGCAGTTCCGATTTGGCGGTTTCGTAGGCTTTTTCCGCTTCTTCCTTGGCGGCTTTGCCCTTTTCTACGTCGGCTTCCAGGGCGGTTTTTCTGGATTCGGCGGAGGCCAGCAGGGCTTTTTGCGCCTCGATCTCCTTGTGGACCGCGTCGTACTCCCGGTTGGTTTGTATGGAGCTTAGGCGCTCTTGGCTCTTGCCGAGGCTCTCGCGCAGCTTTTCCGCTTGGACGCCGGCCGCCTCTATGTCGGAGGCCAAATGCGCAAGCCTGCTTTCTATAGCGGCGCTCTCCGCCTTGGCGCTCTCTATGCGCCCCTCCAAGTCGGCGACGGCCTTGGGGTACTGCTCCTTGGCCTGCTCCTGCTCCCTCACCCTCAGGTCTATGCCCTGCAGCTTTACGAGGTACTCCAAGTCTTGTATCATAGCCTCTCTGCTACCTCTCCTGATATAAAAGTGGGCCCACTAGGGCTCGAACCTAGGACAAACGGATTATGAGTCCGCTACTCTAACCGACTGAGTTATGGGCCCCTAAAAACAAGACTACTAATATAAATGATGGTACGATGCAAAATCAAATAAAAAATCATGTTTTTTGCTTGATCTTACGCGGGCGCGATTTCCCGAAACTGCTGCGGAATATCTTGCCCTTGCGAGTGCGTTTGTCGCCTCTGCCCATAGACTCTCCTCCTAAATATATGGTTTTTGTTACTGTTACCGTTTATTCTTGTTGGTTTTCTGCTTGTTATCCGCCGCCTTTTTTACGGCGTCCTGGCTCGGGCTTTGCCCCTGGCTCTGGCCTTGGCCCTGACTCTGATTCTGACTCTGACTTGCCGTTTTCTTCAGGTTGTTGATTTCGCCGCGAAGCGCCTTATTCTCCGCCTGAAGTTTCGCGATCTCGGCGGCCGTCGCCGTCGCGAGCGAGTCTAACCTGCCGGTAAGCTCGGTCTTGACCTCTTCCACGGCGGCCTTGATCTTCTTATTCTTCCCGCCGCCGCCGCCGACTATGAAGAGTATCACTACCAGGACGAGCACCGCCGCCCCGGCCATCAGCGGGATCGGCAGGTTGGGCTTAACGGGGACGCGCTCCGCGAACTCGTCGAAGTGGTCGTCCGGACCGGCGGAGAACTCCCGTTCCGCTTTGCTCTCTTTCCCCGGTTTGGGTTCGGAGGCGCTGTCGCCGGAGTCCGGGGCCTTCTTCGACGGTTTGGCCGGCTTCCCCTTCTCCGGTTTGGGTTCAAAATCGGCGTTGGCCTTAGTCCTTTTTTCCCTTTTGGGCGGCTTAGGCTCGAAATCGTCCTCAACCGCTTCAGCGGGCGCGGGGGCCGGGCTTGAAGGCTCGAAGCTGTCGAATTCGACCGGATCGGCCGGGATCGGCGCGGGCGCCGGGGCCGGGGTTACATCAGCCGCGGAGACCTCCACAGCGGGCGCCGCCGCCTCGGCCGACGCTTTCGGGTCTACTATGAACTCGTCGAAACGGTCGTCCGGGCCGGCCGCCGTTGCCTTGCCCTTCTTTCTCGAGGACGCGCCGGCCGCCTGGTCCTTGTCGCCGGCCGGCTCGGCTGACTGGGGCGGGGGAGGGGCCGGTTGCGCCGCCCCGGCGCTCCAAAACTCTTTTCCGGCGTCGTCGCGTCGGCAGGAAACCGCGCCCTCTTCGCTCAACTTGCCAAGGTGCGCCTGAACCGCGTCCTCGGTCATCTTGACCTCGATGGACAGGTCGAAAACCTCATGCTCGCCGCCTAACTTGGTCAGGGCGTTAAATACTTTGCGCGCCTTTGCGTCCATGGTTCTTCCTTTTTTCCTTTTAAATCAAAATAAAAAGCCCCAAAATCAAAATCTTACTACCAATATAATATATCCGTCCCGCAAAGTCAAAATCTTTTTGCCGATATTTTGTTTTTGTCGGGCGTTAATGTATATTATATTACAAAAGGTCTTGTTTTTAGTGTAAAAAAGCGACTAAAAATACGAAAAAAAAGAAAGGGGCGTACTTTTTTTATGGAGATTCAAATCACATCTCGCCATACCAAGTCTAAAGCTTCGCAGGAGTTGCAAGACGCCATTAGCTCCGAGGTCGGCAAGTTGGAGCAGTTTTGCGAGGGGATAACCTCCTGCCGCGTCGTTTTGGACAACGAGAGCTTGGATAAGACCGTTGAAATCACCATGCATGTTAGGGGCAACCATGAGGTTGTGGGGCTGGCCAAGGCGGAGAACATCGGCAAGGCCGTCGACGAAGCGGTTGAGAAGGTGGAACGCCAGCTCAAAAAGCTGAATGAGAAGGTGAAGAGCCACAAGTGAGGCTCGAAAGGACCGCGCCTTGAAGAAGATGAACGTTGACCTTGTCGTGGGCGCCTCAATCCTCTGCGCGCTGTTTATCCTCGTCGCGGGGATGGTGTGGCTCAAGGAGGCCTCGCTGGCCAACAAAATGGTCAACTACCTGGTGGTCTTCCCGGAGGTCGGCACCCTGCAGCTGGGCGACCCGGTCTACATAAACGGCGTGAAGAAGGGCACCGTCTCCATCATCGAACTGCGGGGCACCGAGGTCGGCACGATCCTAAATATAGATAGGAAGATACGCATGACCGACTCCGTCCGCATATCCGTGGTGAACGTGGGGCTTCTGGGGGAGCGGGGCATAGGCGTCACCCTCTCCCCGCACGGCAAACCCATCCCGTTCATCTCCGCCGACTCCAGGGACACCGTAATCATACGGGGGCGCTTCGACACCGGCATATCCGAGGCTATGGGGATGCTCGGCACGGTGCTCTCCGAGGTCGAAACCCTGGTGGTCAACGTGGCCGGCATCCTGGACGCCACCATCGGCGACACAACCTTCATCAATCGCTTCCACGACATCGTGGGCAGATTGGACACCGTCTGCATCGTGGCCAATAGGCTGCTCATAAGAAACGAGCCGGTGCTGAACGCCGCCATGTCCGACCTGAGGAAGGTCTCCGCCGACCTAAAACAGCTTATAGCCAGAAACGGCCCCGGCATAGACAGCATAGTGGTCGGCGGCGACCAGCTCATGACGAAAGGCATGGCCCTGATCACGGAAGCCGAGTCGCTGGTGGTCAACGTGCAGGGCGTCCTGCACAATATAGAGGGCGGCAAAGGGTCGCTGGGCAAACTATATACCGACGAGTCCTTCTACAAGGAGCTGAAAGACGTGGTCGCGAGCGTGGACACGCTGGTAGGGGAGGTACGGCAGGACGCTTTGAAACTGCGCGTCAGGCTGGGTTTCGGAAGGAAGAAAAAGGCGGAAGGCAGATAAAATGTTCGAGAAAAACGTAACGGTGGTAAACAAATTGGGCATCCACGCAAGGCCGGCAGGGTCGATAGTGCGCGTGGCGGCCACGTTCAAGTCAAAAGTGGAGCTTGTGAAAGACGGGAACTCCGCGGACGCTAAGAGCATAATGAGCGTTATGATGCTGGCGGCGGCTAAGGGGACGGCGGTGACGGTGAGGGCGGACGGGGAGGATGAGGAGGCGGCTGTGCAGGCTGTGATAGCCTTGTTTGAGGGGAAGTTTAATGAGGACTAGGAGTTGGCTTCGCCGAGATAAACAAGTTGGCTTCGCCGAGATAAACAAGTTGGCTTCGCCGAGATAAACAGCGGAGCGACGAAGCAATCCGGAAAGTCTGTAAAGGAATAAATACGATGAGTGACGAAAAAAAAAGGATTCTGGTGACAAGCGCCCTTCCTTACGCCAACGGCGATATACATTTGGGCCACCTCCTTGAGGCTGTCCAGACAGATATATACGTCCGCTACCACCGGCTTCGCGGCGACGACGTTCTCTACGTTTGCGCCGACGACACCCACGGCACGCCCATCGAGATAAGCGCGCTGAGGCAGGGCATCACACCTGAGGCGCTTATTGACAGGGCGAGGGAAAATCATGTCCACGACTACGCGAAATACGATATCAGTTTCGACATTTACTACACGACCAATTCCGAAGAGAACCGGCATTACGCGGAGCTGATCTACGAGAGTTTGCGTAACAACGGCCTCGTAATAGAGAAAGAGATCAACCAGTACTACTGCGAACACGACAAGCGTTTTCTCCCGGACAGGTTCATTGTGGGCACCTGCCCGCGTTGCGGGGCGCATAAGCAGTACGGCGACGTTTGCGAAGTTTGCGGGGCCACGTACGAGCCTACCGAAGTTGTGGATCCGGCTTGCGGTCTCTGCGGCGAAGCGCCGCAGCTGCGCTCATCCAAGCACATCTACGTGCAGCTCGCGAAGCGTGAGGATTTCCTGCGGGAATTCATAAACAGACCCGGCGTCCTTCAGGCGGATATGCGGAACTTTGTCAAGACGTGGATAGAGGAGGGGCTGAAGGAGTGGTGCATATCGCGTGACGGGCCTTACTTCGGTTTCAAGATACCTGGCACCGAGAATAAATTTTTCTACGTGTGGATGGACGCGCCCATCGGCTATCTCTCGTCTACGGCGCACTACTGCGCCGAGCGCGGTTTGGACGTTATGGACTATTGGAAAAAGGGCGGCCCCGCCGAGGCGGTGCACTTTATAGGCAAGGACATAGTCTACTTCCACGCGCTCTTTTGGCCTGTGATGCTCGACAGCGCCGGATTCGCCGCACCGGCAAGCGTTCGCGTACACGGCTTTTTAAACGTTGAGGGCGAGAAGATGTCCAAGTCCCGCGGCACGTTCATTCTCGCCCGCGAATACGCCGAAAAGGTCAGCCACCCGCAGGCCGCGGAGTTCCTGCGTTTCTACTACGGATCTAAGCTCTCCCCGACCAGCGCCGACCTCGACTTCGGCAGGGACGAACTCATGACGCGTGTCAACACCGCGCTCATCAACAACATCGGCAACCTGCACAACCGCTCAACGGTATTTTGCGAGCGCTACTTCTACGGCATGGTTCCCGGGGCGGCGTGGGATCCGGATATAGCCGCACTGGTCGAGGCCGCCGCCGCCGACATCGCCGCTTGGTACGAGAGCGGCGACTTCAAACTTGTCGTTGAGAGGATACAAGCGCTTGGCAGCGTAGGAAACAAATACTTCCAAGATCGCAAGCCGTGGGAGTCGATAAAGAACGGCGACAAAGAGTCCGCGGCGGCGGTGATTGTTACTTGTATAAACTTGATAAAAGCGCTGATGGTATTTCTAAAGCCCATAACGCCGAAAATATGCGCGGTCTTTGAAAGCCAGATAGACGCGAAGCTGGTTTGGGAAGATTATAAATTTAGTTTGTCGGGGCATAAAGTCGGTCAGGTTGACAAGTTGGCAATTCCTTTGGAGGCGGGGCATTTGAGAGGGTTGTTCTAAAATATGACATTTCCCTCTCCGCGTGAACAGATATCGCTTCGCAGTGTCGATTCAGCCGCCGTGGCAAAATTAGCCGCGGAACTTAACGTTCCAGCCGCCGCCGCCTCTATCCTTGTCGGCAGAGAGCTGACGACTTTCGATCAATGCAAAGCCTACTTTCGTCCGAACGCAGACGGCGGTTTCCTTGATCCGTTCCTATTCGCCGATATGGAGAAGGCGGCGGCGCGTATAATGGCCGCTATAGCCTCCGGTGAGAAGATATTGGTCTATGGCGATTATGATGTTGACGGCGTGACGGCGACCACGTTGCTTATGCGGGTGCTTGGGCGTTTAGATGCAAACTGCGCGTACTACCTTCCAAATCGGCTGACGGAGGGTTACGGTATATCCGAGACCGGCATCCGCCACGCCTCCGAGATCGGCGCCGCCCTCATCATCTCCGTTGACTGCGGCGTCACGGCCTGCGATGAGGCGCGTCTTGCCGCCTCGCTCGGCATGGATATTATCATCACCGACCACCACGAGCCGAAGGATGATCTGCCCGCCGCGTTTGCCCTGATCGACCCGAAACTCCGCGATTGCGGCTACCCCGACAAGGCGCTGGCCGGGGTGGGCATCGCCTTAAAGCTGTGCCAGGCCTTGGCGAAAGCCGCAAATCGCGGCAGCGGTCTTTGGAGCGACCTCATTGAGCTGGCGGCGCTGGGCACGGCCGCCGACATAGTCCCCATGACCGGCGAGAACCGCGTCATAACCGCGCTTGGTTTCGCCCGGATTCCCGACACCGGGATCGTCGGCCTGCGCGCCCTGGTCTCGGCGCAAGGCCTGGCTGGCAAGCCGCTCTCAACAGGTCAGGCGGTTTTCCAGCTGGCGCCGTGCATAAACGCCGTAGGCCGCCTGGGCGACCCGCGCCGGGGCGCGGAACTCCTGCTCACCGCCGATGCCGCGTTAGCCGACTTGTACGCCAGAGAGCTTAAAGAGGCGAACACGGAACGCCGCGCCCTAGACAGCCTCGCCGCCGAGGAGGCCTTCGGCTGGGTGGAGGAGCGCTGCACCCCCGAAAACGACTACGGCCTGGTCGTGGCAAGCCCCAACTGGCACGTGGGCGTGATCGGCATAGTGGCCTCGAAAGTAGTGGAACGCTACAACCGCCCCGCCATCCTAATATCAATAGGGGAGGACGGCACGGCCAAAGGCTCGGGCAGAAGCGTATCCAAACTGCACCTGCTGGAAACGCTCGATGAATGCGCCGATATATTAGACGGCTACGGGGGCCACGCCGCCGCCGCCGGACTGTCGCTGAGCGCCGGCAAGATCGACGCTTTCAGAACCCGTTTCAACGAGGCGGTAAAATCCAAACTGTCGGAAAAAGACCTCGCCCCCCAAGTAACCGCCGACGCCGAGGTCCCGATAGACGGATTGACACCCAAATTACTGCGCATAATCAAACAAATGGAACCTTTCGGCCCCGGAAACATGCGCCCAGTCCTGCTGACAAAGGGATTGAAACACAAATATCCGCCGAAAACAGTAGGGCAGAAACACCTGAAAATGTCGTTGACAGACGGTAAAACAATAATGGACGCCATAGCCTTCGGAATGGGGGAGAGGCTGCCGGAGGTAAGCGCCGCCAAATCAATAGACGTGGCTTTCGCCCTGGAAGAGAACGAGTGGAACGGAAAAGTCAGTTTGCAGATGAACGTCAAGGGAATTCGCTGTTAATTTTACTAGCGCCCCTACCAAGCGTCTAAAGGGTCGGAAGGACCTTACAACGTGGAAAGGTTCTTCCGCTTGGTGTGTTCATTTTCCCAAAAGAATTTGACTTTATCACCGCGAAATCAAAATTTTCTCATTCAAAACCACGTCTTTTCCCGCTTGTAATTTGACTGCATACATCCCCGCCGCCAATCCGTTAGTGACCACGCGCTCACTGTGACCGCCCGCCGCCATTACCGAATTAACAACAGTCCTAACCTTCCCGCCCTTAATGTCGAACAATTCAATCCGCACGCGCCCCGCATCCCTTATCGAATAGCTGATACATATCGCTCCCGCCGTTCCCGCGTTATTGCTGACTGCGCGCAACGAATAAGCGGCGGGCCGCGCCGCGCCGGCAAAGCTAACCGGCGTCGGCGAGCCGGGGTTACCGCCAACTACCGCCACTTTGAGCGCGGGCGGCGGAATATCCATATCGCTTGCTATGTAGTAGCCTGGGTGAGGCGGCTGGTTGTACGATGAATTCTGCCAAGCAACCGCAACTCTGTAAACAGGGTCGTGCATCAGGGTGACAAGGCGTTTCGTAGTTGCCATTGTCGAGGTATAAATCCGCAGGGCGTTTGACCCGTTGGAGAATATCACTTCCTCGCGGAAATCGCCGAACAAGTCCGCTTGCAACACCGGGTTGGATTTAGTTCCGTTTATTTGACCGTAGTCTCCGCCGGAAAGCAGATTTTGCCTGCCGCCGCTCACTGTCCATTTATCAACATGATTGCCGTCTAAAAGTTCGCGGCTGAAATTGCCGCTCCACCATATTACATGATTCGTTGAATAAGGCAAGCCTCCCACGCTTTTGCCGGCTATATCATAAAGCTCCATGCCTGCCGCCCAGAACGTCCAACCTTTCGCGGGGTCAATATTAGCGGCAACCGCGCGACCTACGTCCGTGTCCGCTTTGGGGACGTTGAAAATTTTTGTTCCATCGCTCGCTTGTCTTAAAAGAATTCCATGCCCTGTGCTTTTATCTTCGTGCGGCATATAAATCTGCGGAGTCGGGTGCCCCTTTATCATGTGCGCGACATGAAGCGCGTCTCCGTGACCCCATCCTGTTGTGTGCTTTCCCTTTCCATCGGGGCCGATAACCGCGGCTCCGGTAATAATTGAATGCTTTCCGCTGTTGTCAACGTCCGCCACGCTTAACTGGTGGTTGCCCTGACCGGCATACGCGCTGTTGCCGGAGGCGTTGGAATCAAATCTCCAACGTTCGGTCAATTGTCCGTTACGCCAATCCAAAGCGAGGAAAGTCATTCGAGTGTAATAACCTCGCTGGAAAACCGCGCTCGGGCGCTCGCCGTCAAGGTAGGCGATGACGGCGTTGAAGCGGTCTACGCGGTTGCCGTAGTTGTCGCCCCAAGAGCTGACAGTGCCGCGAGCGGGCCAGTAGTCGATTGTGGCAAGCTCTTTTCCGGTCGCGCCCTCAAAGAGGGTGATATACTCCGGGCCGGATAGGACGTACCCGTCGGTGTTGCGATACGCGGTGGCGTGGTTTGCGTTTGCCGCCGGACCCTTGCTTATATACGCGCCCGTGCCGTCCTTAGTGCCCGGCGCGGTTTTCATTATCACTTCGGCTTTGCCGTCTCCGTCTAAATCGTACACCAAAAACTGCGTATAATGCGCGCCTGCTCTTATGTTCTGACCCAAATCTATGCGCCATAGCCTTGTGCCTGTAAGAGTATAAGCATCTATAAAAACATTGTCGGTTACGCCGGATTGAGAATTATCCTTGGCGTTGCTCGGGTCCCATTTGAGCACTATTTCATAAATCCCGTCTCCGTTAAGGTCGCCCGCGCTGCCGTCTCCGGGGGAATATGTGCCTCCCTGAGCGCCGGTCGCCGGTCTTTGCAGGTTGATTTGTGTATATCCCGCGTTTGTCACAGTGCTGTTTATTATCATAGCCTCTTCGCTCGCCTCTTTCTCAACTCCGTCAACCACCGCCCGCACCGTGTATTTGCTGTTCTGCGCGGCGTTTGCGTCTGCGTAGGTTGTGGAAGTCGTTATGGGCGCGCTATTGAGCTTTGTCGCGTCTCTATAGACGTTAAATCCGGTGGCATAAGGCTCGTTAGCCAAAAGCCGCCACGAGAGGTAATAGCCCTGACCCGCGCGGACGGCGATAAGGCCGCGGTTAAGATTTTCAACTTGCATTGTCCCGGCGTATGTGTTTATTTGCAGTAACAGCAGTAACGATAGGGTTGTTACTATCGATGACGCGAATGATTTCATAATAATTCTCCTTAATTTTTTTAAGTCAAAATCTTTTTTAGACGAAGCCTTAAAGACTTTAAATTCTTTTTTAGACGAAGCCTTCGGCTTCATAGATAAATGCGGGGCTGAACCCCGCATTTTCAATCAAAATCAAAGTCAAAAGATTTTGACGTTATCTTTTGACTGAAGTTCGGGGGTTTAGCCCCCGAACTATCTATGAAAGGCGAAGCCTTTCGTCTAAAAAAGAATTTAAAGATTTGGCTTTTCCAGCCTTCCGTCTAAAAATGAATTTAAAGAATTTGATTTTAAAGAAATTGACTTTATCTTTAGCCTTCCATCATTTGATTCTATCAATAACATATACACTCCAGATTTTGATAGTCGCGACGTATCGTAAAGACCGGGCTTGTCTGCTTTTATCTTTCCTAATGAGCGTCCGTTTATACTGTAGACTTTTATCACTCCGGGTACGTTTGAGTTGTAGGCTACAATGCCGCCGCGCGTTACGCTGATGAGTTGCGTTGACGCGGATTCTCTTTTATTGGCACCTATAATGCCGGTTGCGTTGTTATCAGTAATTCCATAATCTTTGGCCATGATCGGGTACAGCGCTATCCTCGAGTTTGTCTCTCTTCTGCCGTTTTTCCAGTCGAACAGCGGCAACGAATTATCTCCGCTGAATTCCTGCGGCTCCCACACGAAAGTGCCGAAGCGTTTATTTGCCGGCAGCGCGAAGACCACGTCGTTGACCTCGCGGTGCAGGTCGGCGTACTCCGCCACCGCCACCTTGTAACTGTGGTTGCTGGCTATGGCGGTCAGGGAGCGTTTGAGGGAGTCTATGTTGCCGTGCCACTTCGGGTAGTAGGAGAGGCCTATCACGTCTATCTTGTTCGCCGCGTTTGCCTCCGCCTTGTTCAGGTTCGCCTTTAGGGTCGATACCCACCCGTTCGGGTTCCTCTCGTTTATGGTGTGCATCATTATCTTGATGTTCGGATCCGCGTCCTTCACACCGTTTATGCCGGCGTTTACCAATGCGGCGAAATTGGCGCTGTTGCCGCTGCCGTCCGGGTGTATCATCCCGTTTACCACTTCGTTGCCCACCTGCACGATGTCCGGCAGCGCCCCGGCGTTCTTAAAAGCCAGCAAACTCTCCTTGGTGTAGGAGCGCACCTTCTCGGTCAACTGCGTGAAATTGAGATCACGCCAAGAGACGGGCTTGTACTGCTTGCCCGGGTCGGCCCATGTGTCGCTGTAGTGGAAGTCCAGCAAAAACCCCATCCCGGCGGCCTTGACCCTCTTGGCCATAGCCACGGTGGAGGCCAGCCCGCAGTATCCGGCGGCGGAGTAGGGCGACGCGCTCCAGCCGTCCGAATTGGGCGTGTCCTCCGGCACCTTGGCGGTCGGGTCTACGAAGAGACGCAGGCGGATATAATTGAACTTATGCTCCTTGAGTATCTCAAAAATGTCCTTCACCTGCCCGTTGTGGGCGTATTTCACCCCGGAAGCCTCGCGTTCGGGAATCCAAGAAATATCGGCGCCCAAAACGTAAGACGGCTCGGCGGAGGCCGCGGCCGCCGCCGCTAATGTTGCAAGCGTTAGAAGCAATAACGCGCTTGATAGACGGCCGGTACGGCGAGCTGCTCGCATAACAAAGCCCATCCTTTCCGCAGTGGCGGTTAGTCGGCATAAATTGCGTTGATTCAGTATTTGATACAAGTCAATACATATACTATAAAATATATAAAATTGTTTCTGAAAATGCGCCATCTTCGTCAAAATCTTTATAAGCCCCAAACCGCTTGCGTAAGTCCCAAACCTGCCCCAAATCCCGCCACCGCCCAAAAAATTTTCATTTTCCGCAAAAAAAACCTTGCACTACCCAAAAAATCATGGTAAAATGAAATTGGAAGGGGCGAATAGGGCCAAAACGGCTCCCAAACCCCCAGTGCGGCAACCCCGACGTTCGGATTCGCGAGCCGAATGACGGGGGAGCGGCACGGCGCGGCGTAGGCACGGTAGCGAGACCGGGCACGACGTCTGCCGACGCAAAGCCCGGAAAACGACCCGGCGGTAGCGAGACCGCGGGGACGACGTCCGAGCCGAGCGGGCGGTTCTTTGAACGCGGAAGTATCTTCTTTATTCACTTCTTTAATTAACACTAAACCTTAAAAGGGAGGTTTATGATGTCACGTTTCTTCAAAAAGCAGGGTTTCACTCTTATCGAGCTGATGGTCGTTATTGTGATCATCGGGGTGCTGGCGTCGCTGGCGATTCCGAGGTTTACGGAAGCGTCGATGAAGGCTAAGGTTCAGGACGGTCCTAAGGTTCTGGCGAGCTATGAGACGTCGTATTTGGCGGCTGTCGCGGAGTATGGTACTGACGAAGCCGGTGCTAATATGATGTTTTCAATGCCGAAATCGAATTGGTATGTGTACACGTCTGCCAACAGTTTTCAGCAGCTTGAGGCTAAAGGGGCGAAAGGGGTATCTATAACTCTTACTTCTAAGTATAAAATTGCGGAAAATGGATTTGCACGTTCGAGCGCAACAAACGCTAGCGCGACGAAATTAGGAAAATACATTGAGAATTTCATTTCTGCCGGTCAAGTTGATTGGTAGCCGTGGTATCGTAACAGCCGAATTGATGCAAGGCAAACGCGGTAGCGTTTGCCTTTGCGTTTGATTCATGCGGATGGGTGTATTAGATATAATTAAACCAAAAATAGTCACCGGCGTTTGTTTAAGAAATTCTTTTTGCGACGTTAGAAAATGGAAAATTCCACTATAACGCTACTAATAAGGTATTTTAACATCCTCTCCACGACCGTGATGGCCTTCTTCGCCATCTACGGCGCTATCACACTATTCGGCAAAAAATCTTCGCTCAACGTCTTCCGCAGATATATCTTCATACAAGCGTTTTGCGTGGCCTCGCTTTTAGCGTTTGTTTTAGAGTCAACCGTCTCCAATTTTCCGCATTACCTAAAATATTTCGCGGATAACGAATGTTACACATTAGAAGTTTCGCCGCAGGATTCCACAATTATTTTAACTTCCGACGGTACTGTGGCGGAAAAATTTACAGATAAAAAGGACAGCGCGTCGCGAGATTCCGTCATGACATTAACATTGGGCAGCGCTTCGACAAAAAAGCCGTTTAATAGGGTGGACAGTATTGCGCCGGATTTCGCCATTACTATGGCCTTCGGAGGTGTTGCTGCGGCGGATACATCTTTTAAAGAAAAGGACAGCGCGAACGTTTTGAGCGGGGTGGTTTTCAAAAATCTAAATAGGCGGGTTACTTCGCTATTCGTTGATCCGGTCTTTGACACAACGGATTGGATAAACGTGCTTATAACAATTACCGATGAACGAGCTGTTAACCGTAGTATAGAAACGATTGTCAAGGGTTTGCCGCATACTAAGCACATTCAAATTCAGGGTTGCGGAAAGGTTTCCGAACTCAAAATCGTCCTTTACGGCGCCAAGCAAACCGGGGCGTCCGCGATAGCGATAAATAGGCAGATTCCATTGTATTTCAGTGGTTTGCGTCTAATTGTCGTTTCATTATTCTTGTTCGCGGCTATATTGTTTGTGTACAAGCCGCTTCGCGTCAAAACCGCTTATTATCTATTTGATTATCGCTTTGACCCCACAGACAGAAAGCAGAATGTGATCTACATACTATCTGTTATAACGCTAATCCTTTTTTCGTGGATATGCGCTTATACCTCTGTTGTAGAAAAAGAGATTCAAGCTCAACAGTATAACAAATATTTGGTAGACGCGTTAATAGAGGGGAGGGTTAATTTAGATGTGGGAAATCCTGAAAAGATGCTCAAGGCGGAGCGGCCTTACGATTTGGGTTGGTTAGACAAAAATAAATATGAAAGAGACAAAGACTGGTATGGGGATTGGGTTTATTACAAAGGAAAGTTTTATTGTTACTTCGGCGCGGTTCCGGCGCTTTTGTTATACGTTCCGTATACGCTTATTACAGGGAAATATCTCTCAAATCACGGAGGGATTTTCTTGTTTGCCGCGATTTCAATAATTTTATTGGCGCGACTGTGGAGGTTTTTTGTCAAAAAGTATATGCCGGACGCTCGGTTCGTGTTCTATCTGCTTTCGTTTTTGACTCTATTTTTCGCGAGCGGGTGGTTTTGTCCGCTAAGGTTTACGAGATTTTACTCTATAGTATCGGCCGGCGGGTTTATGTTTGTCATTGCCGGCGTGTTATTACTTTTCGAATCGGTTGAGCGAGAAAAGGTTGACCGTTCCAAGCTGTTTTTTGCCTGTGCGTGTTTCGCGTTGTCCGTGGGCTGCCGCCCTCACCTGCTATTCGCATCGCTTCTTGTCCCCGTTGTTTTATGGAAATACAAACTATGGAAACACTTGCCGTTGGTAGCAATTCCATATATTGCGGTCGCTATTCCAATGTGTATATACAATTACGTTCGTTTCGGGTCAATTTTGGATTTCGGAACCAATTACAACATGACCAACCTTAATTTGGCCGCGTATGGTTTATTAAATCCTATCGGCAGAGTCATAAATACATTTAACACGTCTATGGCGTACCTTTTTACTTTGAATGGATATTCATTTTTCTACCCTTATGTAGAATCTATTCCTCAAGACGGTAGATTTTTTTGGCCCATTACGCGATTCTATGATAAGGGTTGCGGGATAATAAATTTCCCGATAGTGCTTTGTTTGTTTTACTTTTTCAAAAGTATCTTAGTTAAAAAAGATAGACCAAAGACGTTTTACATATCGACGGCATTTTTAGCTGTTGCCGCAGTATTGATAGTTATCAACTCATGGATGGTAGGGCATTCCGGGAGATACATTATAGATTTCGCCGTTTTCATCATTCTCCCGTCCCTATTCGGCGCCTATTATTGGTGTTGCGGCGGTAACGGCGGCGATAGTAACGAGATTCAAGTACCGGAAAATCAATTCAGATTCCGTCAAAAAGTCACGTATGTTTTACTCGCTATTAGCATATTCGTGGGCCTATTTCTTTTCGCGACATCGGTAACGAACGATGATACGCCTTGGAATCCGGAACTGCACCTATATTTACGTCAATCCCTTATCCTTTTAGGTATCGTATGAGCGACTTCACCCTATCTATAATAGTCCCATGCTACAACGAGGCGGCGACCATAGAAGCCTGCATTGGGAAGCTTTTGGACTTTTCCAGTAATCAGCCTTTTTCACTAGAAATTATAGTTGTGGACGACGCTTCCACCGACGCCTCGGCGCGGATACTTGAGCGAATAGCCGCGCAACACGGCGACGGCAATGAAATAAAGGTTTTTAAACACGAGAAGAACCGCGGCAAGGGGGCGGCGTTACGGACCGGGTTTGTCCACGCCACGGGCGATTTTGTGGGAATTCACGACGCGGACAACGAATATGATCCTTGTGATTATCGTACAATGCTTGAGCCGTTGCTTGCCGGAAAGGCGGATGTGGTGTATGGGTCTCGGCACTTGCGGCCTGATACCCGTCGTGTGCTTTACTTTTGGCATACGTGGATGAACAACGCTCTTACATACGTGTCGAATATGTTTACAAATCTTGATATTACGGATATGGAGACCTGTTACAAATTATTTCGTCGGGAAGTTATAGAGCGTATTGCCCCGCAGTTAAAGGAAGAGCGTTTCGGTTTTGAACCGGAGATAACGGCGCGGGTGGCGGATGCCGGATGTAGGGTTTATGAGTGTGCCATATCATATAATCCTAGGAGCTACGAGGAGGGGAAAAAAATAGGATGGAAGGACGGTATGCGCGCCTTGTATTGCATATTTCATTACAGCGCCCACACGGCGCCGTTGCCTATGCAGATATTGATTTATCTATTTATAGGCGGCGTGTCTATGCTGGCTAACATGGGGTTTTTTGTACTTGGAAACTTCCTCTCTGTCCCGGTGGATTATGCAATTGTGGGTGCGTTTATTTTGGCGGCGGCTGTTAATTATGTGTTGTGTATTTTGATCTTGTTTAAGCATAAAGCGCGGTGGAGGACGGCGGGCGAGTTGTTTTTGTATGGGGTTACCACAGGGCTTATGGGGCTTATTGATTTTGGTTTGACCAGGGTGTTTATTGCGCTGAGCGGTTGGCTTATCCTGCCTAAGTTCGCGGCGGCTGTTGCGGGGTTTGTCGGGAACTTTTTACTGAGAAAGTGGTTGGTGTTTCCGGAGAAGGGGTCGCGAAGGAATGTGCCAATATAACAATATTGTTAAGAAAACTATCACAAAATAAAAAATTAACCGGAGCATATAACTTTGGAAAGCTCAACAATCGCGCTGATTATACGATATTCTAATATTATATTGACCGTAGTCTTGGCTTTTTTTGCGATTTACGGACTCATCGTCATTTTAGGCAGAAACTCGCGTGTGCCATTTCTTCACGATAAAATATTTCTAGCGGCGTTTTGTGTCGCCTCGCTTTTCGCGTTTGCCGTAGAAACCGTATGTTTCAATTACAAGCACTTTCTGAAATATTTTGCCGGAGGTGAATTTTATACTACGGAAGTTTCGTCGCAGAATCCTGCGATTCTTCTGACTTCAGATACCGGCACAGCTAAGATATTGGTGGATAAAAACGATAGCGCAATCACCAAAAGTATGGTAATGTTCAAAAATATTAACAGAAAGGTTACTTCGGTATTTGTTCAGCCTATTTTCAATAATCTCGAACAATTTGAAATATGTATCAGGTGGACAGATGAGGAAAGTACCCGTGAACTGACAAAAAAACTTTACAAAGCCTTGCCACACGAGAACCATACGGCTATTCAGACATGTGGGAATGTTTCGGAGCTTGCAATTATATTTCCAGAGCGGATTTTTTTTGACGAAATATCCAAAATCGCCGTAAACAAGCAAATACCCATTTATTTTAGCGGGTTACGTCTTTGGATCGTTTCTTTGTTGTTTTTCGTGATTATTTTATATGTGTATAAGCCGTTTCGCGCAAAAGCGGTATATTATTTGTTTGATTACACATTCGATCCGACAAACAGAAAACAAAACATCGTTTACCTGTGTTTGATCATTTTGGTACTTTTCTTCTCATGGTTCTGTGTTTACACATCCGTATCTGAAGACTATTCGGAAACCCCGGCGAATCTTCAATACAATAAATATTTGGTTGACGCGCTCATATCCGGTAGGACAAATATAGATTTCGGTCATCCTGAAAAGCTGATTAACGCGGAAAAACCATACGATTATTTCTGGCTCAATTCAAACGGTTATGAAAGCGGTGTAGATTGGGCATGGGATATATCTTATTATAAAGGGAAATACTACACCTATTACGGTCTTGTTCCGGTAGTGCTGCTTTATCTTCCCTATAAGCTCATTACCGGAAATTATCTGTCACACAATACCGGGGTATTCGTGTTTGCGGCAATAGCCGTGGTTTTTTTGGCGTTGCTTTGGCGATTTTTGGTCAAAAAATATATGCCCAACGCGCGATTCATATTTTATCTACTCTCGTTCTTAGCCCTATTCTTCGTAAGCCATCTCGTCGCCGGTTTAAGATACCCGACGGTCTGGACTATTGTGCAGGTCGCTGGGATTGCGTTTGTTGTCGCAGGAACTTTTCTGTTGCTTAAGTCTGTTAATAAAGAAAATATAAACTATTTACAATTATTATTCGCGTGCTTATGTTTCGCGTTGTCTGTCTGGTGTCGTCCGAATATGCTTTTAGCGTCTATTCTCGTGCCGGCAGTTTTGTGGAAACGCAGGTCATGGAAATTAGCAATGTTTATTTTAATCCCCTACATCATGGTCGCGATACCGATATGTATCTATAATTACATTCGTTTTGACTCTATTTTTCAATTCGGCCACAAGTATTGTATCGGCGTTGGCAACGGAATGGCCGTAAATTTATTGAATCCTCTCGGAAAAATTCACCGGATGTTCATAACTTTCATATTTTATCTTTTCCGTCCGTACATATATTCTTTACATTTTCCTTATGTTGAACTTGTTCCGCCTGACAACCTTACTACGGCAGTTTTTGGTTTCCTTTGGCACTATAACAGTTGTGGCGGACTGATAAATTTTCCTATTTTATTGTGCCTGTTATATCTGTTTAAGAATGTCTTCGGCAAGGATAAACCGGACGGTTTCTATCTATCATCGGTGTTTTTAGTTATTGCCGTCGCTACAATAGTTTTGTATTCAAAGATTGGTATATTTCACGGAAGGTATCTGTTGGATTGCGCGGTTTTCTTTGTGCTACCGTCGTTGTTCTGCGCATATTACTGGTGCGGTAGCGGGCGGCGTGGCGTATATCAAAGCGTGACCCGTCTGAAAATTATATACGGATTGCTTGCTGTTAGTATATTTGTAGGCATGTTTCTTTTTGCAACATGGAGCGATTTGCTTGATATGTATTATTACGATCCGGCGTTATACCGTTACCTTGAATACTCGCTCGGAATTATTGAGCGTTTTTGATTATTTGGCTATTGGTTTGGCTTGATAACACTATAAGGGGATCAAAGCATGAAGGAGCCGTTTTTAGAGCCGATTTTGCGCAAGTTACGTATTCGAAGGGTATTGCCCGTACTCAGGCAGTTCCCGAAATGTCGGCTTTTGGACGTAGGTTGCGGGTGGGAGGCACGGTTGCTTAAGAGTGTGGAGCCGTACATTGAGAGTGGCGTGGGTGTGGATTTTAAGGCGCCGGATTTGAAAAGTGAGAAGTTGAGGACGATATCCGTTACGTTGGATGATAAGTTGCCCTTTGACGACGGTTCTTTTGATGTGGTGACGCTTATGGCTGTGTTGGAGCATTTGGAGAAGCCGCTTCAGATTTTGCGTGAGATCCGTCGTGTTTTGAAAAAGCCGGGGGTATCGGGCGGCGTGGGCGGCGGTATTTTGGTAGGGACGGTGCCGAGCAAGGCTGCGAAGCCGGTTTTGGAATTTCTGAGTTACAGACTTAAGATTGTGAACGAGGCGGAGATTCGCGATCACAAGCGGTATTTTGATAAAAAAGATTTAGCGGAGATTTTCGCCGAGGCTGGGTTTGAGAAGGTTAGGCATAGATATTTTCAGTTTGGGATGAATAACTTTTTCACGGCGCGGACATAGTGTAATGAAAAATACTGTACAAGCCGCTCAAATACATATTCGCCGGTGAAATACCATTGTACCGGTAGGTACTTCTCCAACTCAAAACCACTCCTGACCATGATATCCGGCGGTTTAGGTTCGGATTGAGGTTTCGGGGTCCCGTGTTGTTGCCGTCGGCCCGATGAAGACGGGTAGTTTTTTTAACAAATGCGCTTTTCGGTACGGGCTTTGCCGAGTAAATCACGCTTTTGGGCACGAATTTTAGTGAATAGACCGCGTTTTCGGCATGAAAAAGTGTATTGGCGGGGATTTTTTTCAAAAAGGCGGGTATTAAAGATTAAAAATACTAAGATATTGTTTTTCCGTGTCCGATAATACTATAATAAAGATATGGGCATCGTAGGGGTATCCGGCGGCGCCTAAAAAAGCTGTTTTTTTGTGTGAAAACCTTGTATAATTTGTGTATATTAATGTAAAATATATATGGTGCGGCTATACAGGGGGATAATGGCGCGTCGGCTATGTGCGTATAGGCGGCTGGGCTGGCTTTTTGTCGTTTTTGGGCGCAATAAATCGCGTAAATACTGTATCTTGATCCGGACGGGAGCTTTTTTATGGCTGAAGGAGCTTTGCGTAAGACCATTTTTATGGTCGACGACAACCTTACCAACCTGACAGTGGGCAAAAACGCGCTGCTTGGGGCCTACAAGGTGTTTACCATACCGTCGGGTAAGAAGCTCTTCGAGATGCTCGACAAGGCCGTGCCGGACATGATCCTGCTCGACATTGAGATGCCGGACATGAACGGGTACGAGATCATAAAGCTGTTGAAGGCGAACGAGGCCACCGCCCATATACCGGTGGTCTTCCTCACCGCCCGCAGCGACAGCGGGTCGGAACTGGAGGGGCTGTCGCTGGGGGCGATAGACTACATCTCGAAGCCGTTCTCCCCGCCGCTGCTCCTAAAGCGCATAGAGGTGCACATGCTCGTGGAGGAGCAGAAGAAGGAGCTTGAAAACTACAGCCGCAACTTGCAGGGCATGGTTGAGGAGAAGACCAAGACGGTGCTCGACCTGCAGAACGCCATACTGCGGACGGTTGCGGAGCTGGTGGAGTGCCGCGACGACACGACCGGCGGGCACATTGAGCGCACTCAGAGCTATCTGCGGATATTGGTGGACGCTCTTTGGACGGACGAGGCGTATCGGGACGAGGTGTCGTCGTGGAACATAGACTTTCTGCTGCAGTCGTCGCAGCTGCACGACGTGGGCAAGATCGCCATAAAGGACAGCATCCTCCAGAAGCCGTCCAAGCTCACCCCGGAGGAGTTTGAGGAGATGAAGACGCACACCACCTTCGGGATAAAGGTTATAGAGAAGATACAGGAGAACACCTCCGAGGCGACCTTCCTTGAGTACGCCAAGATATTTGCGGGCGCGCACCACGAAAAGTGGGACGGGTCTGGGTATCCCCGCGGGCTTGTGGGGGAGGCCATACCGTTGCAGGGGCGTCTTATGGCCATAGCCGACGTCTACGACGCGTTGATCTCGGAGCGGCCCTACAAGAAGGCGTTTTCGCACGAGGAGGCTGTGAAGATCATATCGGACGGGAGCGGGTCGCACTTCGATCCGCATCTCGTCAAGGTGTTTTTGGAGCGGGAGCACGAGTTCAAGGTGATTTCAATGAGTATGCGCGGAAAGGCCGGGCAGGGTTTATGATCAAGTCTTACACAGTGGTGGTGAGGGAGATCGACGACAGCGCCTTGGCGGTCAAGCAGGCCGCGGAGGGTCTCGCGTCACTGCCGTTGCTTAAAAACACGGTCGGCATTATCACCGCGCACCCGGAGTGCGTCCCCTCCGGCGTCTGCCGCGACGTGGCGCGGGCTTTGCCCTTTCCGAGCGTGGGGATGACCACCATCGCGCAGTGCGCCGGCAGGGAGGCGGACACCTACATGCTGTCGATTTTGGTATTGACGAGCGACGACTGCGCCTTTGCCTGCGGCGCGAGCGATCCGATACCGGAGGATTGCAGCGTAGAGGCGGCCGAGGATGCCGTGCGCAAATGTTACGGCGAGCTACGGGGGCGCCTGCCCTCCGAGCCTAAGCTGGCGCTTCTTTACTCGCATTTTTTCCACGCGCCGCGCCAGTACCAGTTCACCTCGGCCGTTTCCGGGGTCGTCCCCCGGCTGCCGGTGTTCGGCGCGGTGGCTAACGACGACAGGCAGAACGTGCTTCCGCAGACTAACGCCCGTATTTTGGCCGGCGGCGAGCTTTACGACGACAGGCCGGCGTTGCTTTTGGTGTGCGGCGATCTGTCGCCGAAGTTTTACATAGCCTCCGTCACGGAGGACGCGATAATCATGCCGCGCGTGGGGGTGATAACGGAGGTGAGCGGGGTCAAGCTGCTCAAGGTGAACAACATCTGCGCCCCCGATTTTTTCAGGCAGATAGGTTTTTTGGGCGCGGAGTCGGGCGGGGGGCGCGACGGCGGCGGGGAGGGGTTGCTGTCCAGCCTCTTCGTTTTGCATATAGACGACGGCTGCGGCGGAACCGCCGACGTCACGCGTATCCCGTTCAAGGTGGACGACGAGGCTATCTACTGCGCCGGGCCGCTTTTTGAGGGCGCGCCTATGTCGGTGGCCTTCAACACTCGCGACGGCGTGGTGGAGACCGCGTCGCGGCTGTGCGAGCAGGTGAAGCGCGACAACGCCGGCGGGACCGCGCTCATCTACTCTTGCATAGGCAGGCGGTATGGTTTGCTGGGCGAGCCTATGGTGGAGCTTTCGGCGATTATCAGCCGTCTTGAGGACAGCTTCGTCTACACCGCCGCTTACGCGTCGGGGGAGATGTGTCCGATCAGGGTGACGGAGGCCAAGTCGTTCAATCAGGATCATAGTCAGACGATAGTGGCCTGTGTTTTTTGATTAGGATTATAGGATTTATTAAACAGATTATAGGATTAAAGTCAACGTCAAAAGACTGGATTGCTTCGCTACGCTCGCAATGACAGTCATTGCGAGGAGCGGAGCGACGAAGCAATCCAGAAATTTTATTGTAAATCCGGAAAGATCATAAAATAATGTCTGACAATGCGCAACAACCCGACATCGCCGCTCTGCAAAAAGAGAACAAGGCCCTGGCGCGCAAGCTCAAGGAGACCGAGTACCTCGTCTCCTCCTACGAGCAGTACGCCGTCTTCCAGAAGAGCGTCTACGAATCCATAAAGAAGCAGAAGAGCGAGCAGGACACCTATTTGCGTTTGATTTTCGGCAACACCGCGGACGTGATCCTCGTGCTTGACACCAATCTGATGTACGTGATGGGTACCAAGAACTCCATGCGTGTTCTGGGGATCAATACCGACGCGCTCACAGGGCAGGATGTCTCGGCGGTGTTTTTGCAGATAATGCCGGTGGATTGGGTGGGGGCGCTTGCGAACGACTTGCGGGGTGTGCTGTCTTCGGGATTCGGCAAGCGGTTCGGCAAGTTCGTGGCCACCAATCGCGGCGCGGAGTACTACTTTGAGATAAGCATCATCCCGATCAAGGACGATAAAACGGGGGGCGTGACGGGGGTGATACTGACCATGCACGACGAGACCACCCTCCACGAGGCGGTGCTGAGCGCCGAGCGGTCGAACAGGGCGAAGACGAACTTTTTGGCCAAGATCAGCCACGAGATACGCACGCCGATGAACGCCATAGCCGGGATGGCGGAACTCATATTGCGCGAGCAGATTTCAGGGCTTGTCCGCGAGCACGCGCTCAGCATCCGGCAGGCCAGCGGCAACCTGATGGCGATTATCAACGACATTTTGGATTTCTCCAAGATAGAGTCTGGCAAACTTGAAATAGTGGAGACGGAGTACCAGTTCGCCTCTCTCATAAACGACGTGATAAGCATTATAAGGATGCGCGTCATAGACAAGCAGATATTCTTCACGACGAACATAGACTGCGATATTCCGGGGCGTATGGTCGGCGACGAGATACGTTTGCGGCAGATACTTTTGAATCTGCTCACCAACGCTTTCAAGTACTGCGACAGAGGTTTCATTTCCATACACGCGAGTTGCGAGGAGGCCGACGACGGCGCGGTGACGATGGTTTTCGACATCTCCGACAGCGGCATAGGGATAAAGCCGGAGGATCACGCTAAGCTCTTCAGCGATTTCGTGCAGTTGGACAAGGTCGCCCACAGGGAGGTGGAGGGCACCGGGCTTGGTTTGGTGATAACCAAGAGCTTGTGCGAGGCGATGGGCGGCAGCATAGAGGTGTACAGCGTATACGGGGAGGGCAGCACTTTCACGGTGCGCATACCGCAGAAGGTCGTCGACGGCGAGCGGTTCGCGTGGGTTGAGGATCCCGAGAACAAGAATGTTTTGATTTACGAGACGCGTTTGCCGTATTCCAGTTCCATAATATGTTCCATAGACAATCTCGGGGTGGGGTGTACGCTTGTGTCGAACCAGTCGAGATTTTTGGAAGAACTCAATAAGAATAAATACACGCACGTATTTGTCTCGTCGTTCCTCTTTGAGAGTACGGAGAGGATAGTTAATAATCTCGGTGTGGATACCGTCGTCGTTCTCTTGGCCGAGTACGGGGAGAACGCGGTGAACACGGATAAGGTGAAGACGCTTGAGATGCCGGTGCATTCCATTTCAATAGCGAATTTGTTGAACGGCGTGACGGACGCCGTTTACGCGGAGAACCCGCAGGGGGTGACGCCGTTTATGGCGCCGTCGGCGCGGATACTGATTGTGGACGATCTGATAACGAATCTGCGAGTGGCGGAGGGGCTTATGCTGCCCTACAAGATGCAGATAGACGTGTGTCAGAGCGGCGCGGAGGCTATAGAGCTTGTGAGGGGGAAATCCTACGACATCGTTTTCATGGATCACATGATGCCGGAGATGGACGGGATAGAGGCGACGACCAAAATAAGGGGGTTGGAGGGCGAGGAGTACAAGCGTTTGCCCGTAGTGGCGCTGACGGCGAACGCGGTGTCCGGCGTTAAGGAGATGTTTTTGCAGAACGGGTTCAACGATTTCCTGGCGAAGCCGATAGAGATGATGAAGCTCAACGCTATTTTGGAGACGTGGCTGCCCAAGGATAAGAAGGTGCCTTACGTGGCAGAGGAGAAGGACGGCTACGCTCCGGCGTTTGAGATTCCGGGGATAGACGTGCGTACCGGCGTGCAGTTGACCGGCGGCAACGAGCGCAACTACTTGCGCGCGCTCACTGCGTTTTACAAGGACGGCGTTGACAAGCTGTCGCAGTTTAACGAGAGTTTCGAGCGCGGGGACACGAAGTCCTACGCGGCTTGCGCGCACGCGGTGAAGGGCGCCGGGGCGAGCGTGGGCGCCGTGAAGCTGTCGAGTTTCGCGAAGGCGTTGGAGTTGGCGGCGAAGAACGAGAATTTGAACTATATAAAGATGAATCACGATACGTTTATGGATGAGTTCAAAACGCTTCTCGGCAGCATCCGTTACGTGGTGACGCCGGAGGGGAAGTCGGAATCGGGCGGCGCCACGCCGGATTCAGACTTCGTAAAGGAGCATCTGAAGCGGTTGCGGGGCGCGCTTGTGGAGTTCGACATAGAGGCGGCGGACAACACGCTCTCGACGCTGTTTGGCGAGCGGCTTGACGCGGCGACGGGGGAGATGCTTGAGCGGGTGTCGAACAAGATTTTGATATGCGAGTACGATCAAGCATTGGTAATTGTTGAGGGAATGTTGGGGGAAGTGTAAAAAAACTAGATTGCTTCGCTACGCTCGCACCGTGTTTATTGCGGCGAAGCCAATGACGGTCATTGGCTTCGCCGAGGTGAACAAGTTGCCTTACGGCGAGATAAACAAGTTGGCTTTGCCGAGATAACCAAGTTGCGAGAAGCGAAGCGACGAAGCAATCCAGAAATAACAATAAAGGGGGAGCGGTAATGGAAGATTTCGTTAAAAACAATATTGAGGAGTTCCAGCAGGACGGGAAGAACTTCATATTTTTCAACATTGAAGGTCTATCCGACAACGAGCAGTTTGAGCGGTTTGCCGACGCCGCTATGGAGGTTATAAGTAAGTACCCGCCTAAGTCGGTCTACGTTATAACGAGCCGCATGACGTTCTTCGATACGCGGACGAAGGATATATGTTCCAAGTGGATTGTCTTCAATAAGCCCCACGTGATAGCCTCGGCGCTTGTTAGTATCAACGGTATCACGCGGATGGTGGCCAAGAGCATCTACAAGCAGGCGCAGCGCGATTTGGCGCAGCCTTTTACAAGTAGAGACGAAGCCGTGGCTTGGCTGCTTACGCAAAAATAGCGCTTGCCGAATGCGACAAATTTCGTATGTGCCGCCATCTATACCTAAATACTGTGTTGATTTTTTGCGGTTTTAATCCTATGATAATATTTGTATGGGGATAACCGTATACTTATTGACATCAGAATTGATGTCGACAAGGAACGGTTAATTGTAACTATAACCATAACAAGAACTCTATTAGAAAGGGGACAAGCAATGACAGTTTCGTCAAGGGGTCGGTACGCATTGCGGATGATGATCGACATTGCCGAGCACTGTGGTGTCGGGTTTGTGCCGATAAAGGACGTGTCAAAGCGTCAGGCCATCTCCGTAAAATATTTGGAGCAGATAGTCTCGCAGTTGACAAAGGCGGGGCTATTGCGCAGCGGCCGCGGGTCGCAAGGCGGCTACACGCTGGTCAAGACGCCCAAGGAGTATTCCGTGGGCGAGATCCTCCGCGCGGCGGAGGGGACGCTGGCGCCGGTGGCCTGTCTGGCCGAGCCTGACTTCGGTTGCAATCGCGCCGACTTCTGCCCCACGCTTGGATTCTGGAAAGGGCTGCACGAGGCGGTTGACAAATATGTTGACGGCACGTCGTTGCAGCATCTTATAAAGAACAAGGGGCCGGCGAAGCGGTCGAAGTAACGGGCGTGTGACGGGCGCGTAGCGAAAGGGCGGGTGTTGAAACCCGCCCCTTTTTAATTCAAAACCGCGGCATTGCTTATTACCGAGCGGTGACCTGAGCGATGATCTCGCCATTGTTGTCAACAAGCTGCTGAGCGATAATTTCGCCTTTTGCGTCAACGGCGCGAATTACATTCTCGTCGCGTATCAACGTGAAATCGGCCTTGTTGCCGTTGACGTCCGTCATACACACGAAGAGCGACCCGTCGGTGTTCCTTACAGCGAAGACCTTATTCCCATTCGCGTCGGTCTCCTGATAGGTGTCGCTGTTCATGGCGACAGGATTTGAGCCGGTCCAAAATTCAATGACATTGAAAATTACCGCGTCGGCAAACAGACAAACCCCGAAAACCGGTCCGCTTATAACAAAATGAACCACGGAATTAATCCATTTGTCCCCGATCTGGCCCATCCACTTGTGCGCCTTGTTGAACAGCGCGTATTTACCGTAGCAACCGCCCACGCTGGCGCAAGTGAACGCCGCCAAAACCGCCGCGCAAACAAACTTTCTGATACGCATATAACAACCTCCCGATAAAGTTAATAAGGTTTATTGTGTTGATACAATATTATTATATTGGATTGCTTCGCTACGCTCGCACCGTGTTTATCGCGCCGAAAGCAACTTGTTTATCTCGCCGTAAGGCAACTTGTTCACCTCGGCGAAGCCAATGACCGTCATTGCTAGAAGCGGAGCGGCGAGGCAGTCCGAAAGCCGCATTTATATCAACCGACCGCTTCCTCAATCTTACTTAGCGCCTTCTCAACATTCTCCCGCGAGTTGAACGCGCTTATCCGTATGAAGCCCTCGCCGCAACGCCCGAAACCCGCGCCCGGCGTGCACACCACGCCGGCCTTGTTCAGCAGCATGTCGAAGAACGCCCACGAGTCGGAGCCGCATTCCACCCATATATACGGCGCGTTTACCCCGCCGGTGCAGTTGTAGCCGAGTTTCGCCATCTTTTCCCGAATCAGCTTGGCGTTCGCCATGTAGTAATCTATGATTTCGCGTACCTGCGCCGGGCCGTCTCCGACGTATACGGCCTCCGCCGCCCTCTGCACCGGATACGATACGCCGTTGAACTTCGTGCTGTGGCGTCTGTTCCACAGCCCGTGCAGCAGATGCCAGTTTCCGTCTTTGTCAAAGGCCTTGCAGCTGCTGGGGATCACCGTGAAGGCGCAGCGCGTGCCGGTGAATCCGGCGGTCTTGGAGAAGCTCCTGAACTCTACGGCCACATCTCTAGCCCCGTCTATCTCGTAGATGGAGTGCGGTATGGATTTATCGGTGATGAAGGCCTCGTAGGCGGCGTCGAAGAGTATCAGCGCATTATGCGTCTTTGCGTACTTCACCCACTCTTTCAGCTGCGCCTTCGTGGCCGCCGCCCCGGTCGGGTTGTTCGGGAAGCAGAGGTATATCAGGTCGGCGCGCTCGCTTGGGGGCGAGGGGACGAAACCGTTGCCCTTGCCGCTCTCAAGGTAGACGAAGCCGTCGTAGCGCCCGTTTACGCATCTGCCGGAGCGGCCTGCCATCACGTTGGTGTCTACGTAGACCGGGTAGACCGGGTCGGGTACGGCCACGGATATGTCGTTCGCGAAAAGCTCCTGAAAGTTCCCTGTGTCGCATTTAGAGCCGTCGCTTATGAAAATCTCGTCGGCGCCGATGTGGACGCCGCGTGATTTGTAGTCGGCGTTGGCTATCTGTTCCCGCAGGAAAGCGTAGCCCTGCTCCGGCCCGTAGCCGCGGAACCCGTCCGCCGTGCCCATCTCAGCGACGCCCTTGGCGAACGCGTCGACGCAGGCCTTGGGCAGCGGGCGCGTCACGTCGCCTATGCCGAGGCGGACGATCTCCCTGTCCGGGTTATGCTTCTGGAAATCGGCCACCCGGCGCGCTATCTCCACGAACAGGTAGGAGGATGAGAGTTTCAGGTAGTTCTCGTTTATCCGTATCATCAGGGCTTAGCCCTCCAGTTTTGCGACAATGTTCAAAACCTTGTCCAGATTGGTCAGCTCGAATAACCGGTTCAGGTAGGCGTTCTTGTCGGGATTTCCGTTGACTATGACGAACGACCTCTTATCCTTCTGCATGAGCGTGTGAAAGTAGACGACCACGCCCAGCCCGTGGCTGTCTATGAATTCGGCGTGCGTTACGTCGAGCACGATGCGGGCGCACTTCTTGTCCTTGTAAAATTCGTCCAGCCGCCGCTGAATTTTCTTAACGTCCACGTCGACGATTCTACCGGAAAGCTCGATAACGGGGTCGGCCCCTTCCGACTTTACGACAACTTCTAGAGTCATTTCATAACCTCTTTCGTAATTTAATATGTTGGCTTGGATTTTTAATCCTATAATAATTATAATTCTGAAAATCCTGGTTCAGACAAATTTTTACACACCGCATAGACCAATAAATATTATTTTTGTACAGGTGAAAAGTCAATATTTCCGTCAAATTTCATTTTGAGGGTGATTTTGAGGTCAATTCAAAAAGGGCGTTTTTTATGATGACCGTTTACAGCGTCCATCCGGTGAATCCGCAGAAGCGCAGCCTGGAATCCGCCGCCCGCGTCCTCTCCGTCGACGGCGGGATCGCGGTTTACCCCACCGACTCCGTCTACGGCCTGGGGGCCTGCGTCACCAACCCGCGTGGGATCGACAGGATCGCGCACCTGCTGGAAAAGGACAAAACACGCCCGTTTTCATTCATTTGCAGCGATTTTTCGCAGATCAGCCGCTACGTCCGCCTCTCAAACGCCCACTACCGGCTGATGAAGCGCTACCTCCCCGGGCCGTACACCTTCATCCTCAACGCGACGAACCTCGTCCCCAAACGCATAGCCCCAAAGCGGCGGACGGTCGGCATACGCGTCCCCGACTCCGTCGTGACGCTGGAGCTGGTCAAGCTGCTGGGGGAGCCGCTTGCGAACACGTCGGTCAGCATCTCCGGCTCCGGCGAGCACGTGAACGACCCGGAGGAGATCAAAAAGGCGTTGCGGCACGAGGCGGATGTGATGCTGGACATCGGGCGGCTGGACGACCCGGAACCGTCGACGGTGGTTGATCTTACGGGGGATGAACCTGTATTGGTTAGGTTAGGGAAGGGGGAGTGGGGTGATGGCGCGGATGATTGAAAAGTCAGAGGCTTTAAAATCAAAAACGCCAGCAAACGATACGATTTTCGTCGCTCTAAGCCTTGGTTCGAATTTGGGCGATCGCCGGTTTTATATTGAGTCGATGGAACAAGCGTTGCGTTCGGTTTTGACCGGCGTGAAGTCGTCCCGTGTGATGGAGACCGAGCCGGTGGGCGCGGGCGGCGGGCATCCGGCGTATTTGAACAAGGTAGTCTCCGGGTATTACAGCGGCTCGGCTTATGAGCTTTTGGATAGGTGTTTGTCCATAGAAAACGGCTTGGGGAGGGACCGCCCGTCGCATAGGGCGCCGCGTACGGCGGACGCGGATATTTTGCTTTTCGGGGATGAGGAGATAAGCGATCCGCCTCGGTTGACCGTACCGCACCCGGAGCTGCGGAATAGGCGTTTCTGCTTGGAGGGACTCATGCGTATTGATCCGTCTATCATAGTTCCCGTAGACGGGCGGATGCTCACGGTTTGCGAAATGTACGAAAATATGAGAGCGGACGTCGCCGCGCAGAATGTATCTTTTTTATGATAATTCAAAACGGAGTATCAATATCTATGCTTCAACAGCTATTAGAATTTCCCCCTCACGTAAACTACGTCTGCGTTGAGGGTGTGATAGGCGTGGGCAAGACCTCCTTGTGCGAGATGCTGGGGCAGATGTTTGTCGCGCGGCTGGTTCTTGAGGATGTGGGGGACAACCCCTTCCTGCAAAAGTTTTACTCCGACCGCCGTTCCTACGCGTTCCAGGCGCAGTTGTGGTTTCTCCTCTCCCGCCACCGGCAGCTGTCGGAGGCCGCCGTGGCGCAGCAGGACATGTTCCACAGGGTGACGATAGGCGACTACATGTTCGCCAAAAACGACATCTTCGCGGAGATGAACCTGCGCGGCGATGAGTTGGCGCTCTACAACCAGGTCGAGGGAATGCTGGGCGCGGAGCTGCCTCAGCCCGACCTGGCGGTCTACCTGCAGGCGTCGACCGAGACGCTGCTGCGCCGCATAGAGCGGCGCGCCAGACCATTCGAGCGGCAGATGGACGCCCAATACGTGGACGACCTGAACAAGGCCTACAACAACTTTTTCTTCCACTACACCGCCTCGCCGCTGCTGATAATCAATACCAACGAGATAGATTTTGTGGAAGATAACCAAGATTTATTGGAGATAACGGAGCAGATAGTGAACGCGAAGCCCGGGACGAATGTGTACAACCCGATGGGTTTGAAGGAGAGGATGCTGCTGAGCGACCGGTAGCTTCGGTTCCGCTCAGCTGCCGTATGGCCGTTGAGCGGAGTCGAAACGGCCAATTAGCGGGGTCGGAACGGGGAAGAAATATGAAAGTCATAAAGTCAATAGATGATATGAGGGGCTATTCTTCCGCGGCAAAGAAAAGCGGAAAGACAATAGCGCTGGTCCCGACGATGGGCGCCCTGCACGAAGGCCACTTGTCGCTTTTGGTCTTGGCCCGCGGATTTTGCGATGTTTCCGTCATGAGCGTCTTTGTCAACCCGACCCAGTTCGGCCCCTCCGAGGATTTCGACAAGTACCCGCGCGACCTAAGCAGGGACTGCGGGCTGGCGGAGTCGGCGGGATGCGACTGCCTCTTCGCGCCGTCCGCCGCCGAGATGTACCCCGCCGGTTACGGTACCTATGTGGATGTAGGCCCCATAGGCGGCATGCTCTGCGGCGCCGCCCGCCCCGGGCACTTTAGGGGCGTGGCCACCGTAGTCCTCAAACTGTTCAACATAACGGCGCCGGACGCGGCGGTCTTCGGCGCCAAAGACGCCCAGCAAGCGGCGGTCATCCGCAGCGTGGTCAAAGACCTGAACCTCCCCGTGCGCATAGTAACCGCCCCCATAATCCGCGAGCCGGACGGTCTGGCCATGAGTTCGCGCAACGCCTACCTGACGGCGGCGGAGAGGAAGCAGGCCGTAAAAATCAGCGAAAGCCTATTCGAGGCCAAAACCTTATTTGACGGCGGCGAGCGGTCGGCGGAACTGATAAAAAAGCGTATAGTATCAACAATAAACGGCGGCGGGTTGATACGGTCAGAGTATGTGGAAATAGTAGACCCGGCATCGCTGCGCCCGCTTGATGTTATAGACGGCGCAGCCATGATAGCCGTGGCCTGCCGTGCTTTGGAGAGTAAGACTAGGTTGATTGATAATGTTGTTGTAGGGTGAGACATTAAAGATTTTAAAGATTTTGACTTTCATCGACGTAAATATTAATTTTTTAATATGGCCAACATCAACGCAAAAACATATACCGACGCGGCGGTCGAGCGGTTTCGGCGGGATCCGGGGAGTTTGGATTCCGTTTTGGGGCTTGTTCGGCATCTTCGTTCCGAGGGGCGGCTTGACGACGCTTTTCATCTTTGCCGCTCTGTGATGGGGCGTCATAGCGGGGAGTATGAGTTTTTGATTGAGTTTGCGGGGGTGCTGTGTCAGCGTTGCGACGCGGCCGGGGCCCGCCGTGTTTTTCAGCGGCTCATAGAGATCAGCCCGGAGCGTGTCGAGGCTTGGAACGGCCTTGGGGCGTTGGAGCTGTCCGAGGATAACTTAGACGCGGCGGACGAGGCATTCAAGAGGGCGTTGGAGCTTGATCCGGACAATGCCGAGACGCTTCGCAACGCGGGGAGTTGTTCGGCTTGGCGCGGCGACGCGGCCGGCGCGGCCTCATACTTTGAGCGGGCGCTGGACCGTTACGCCCGGGAGGCGGCCGAGAACCGGGGCGACGCTAGGATTTTCGCCGCCATGGCGGAAGTTCATCTTCTGCTGAAACACTACGACAAGGCGCTGGAGTGCGGCAAGCGGGCGGCGAGCGCCGCCCCCGGCGACCCGGCCGGCTGGAGCGCCCTGCGCAAGGCCGCGGTGCGCCTGGGCGACGGCGAGGGCTACTACCGCGCCGTGATCGCCCTGATAAACGATATACGCGACGACGACCTCGCCATGAGCGTAAACGACCTGCGCGGCATGGGCTTTGAGCGCGAGGCCGAAGAGTTGCTCGGGTACACGGTAAAAATCAACAAAAAGAGCGCCCTGGCGGACGCCCTGCCGTTCGCGGAGAGCAAGGCGCGGGAACTGACGGACGGGGCGGTGGAGTACAAGATAATCAACAGAAAAAGCACATGAAAAACTCCCTTCTGATCATTACCCTGATTTTACTCGTCTCAAATCTGCGGGCGTCGGGCCAAAACGCCGTCGATACGTTAAAACAAACGGCGCCGTCCGTCGACACGCTCGTCGGCGCGTCCGTTCATACGCCAAACCGTACAGCGAGCAATACGCCGATCGATACGTCCGCGCCGCCCGTTGACACGCTGACCCGTACGACCGTCAGCACGTTTGCCGACACGCTGATCAACGCTTACGCTGACACGCCGATAGACACGTTGGTCAGCGCGTCTGTCAATACATATACGGATACGGTGGTTAATACCGTCAATAACGCGCCCGTTGATACGTCAAATAGATCTGTTAACACGTCGGCCGATACGTCGGCTGAGAAATCAACGGCTAAGAAGATCTTCCTCCTCCCCGCCTACACCTTCCACGTGCTGTTTCTGGCGGTGTGCGTCGCATTGATCGCCGCGACCCTGTACTTCTTCCTGACGCGCCGCAACCGCAACGACTCGCGCCGCTTCCTGACGACGACGCGCCTGTCGGTGCTGGACAAGCTTGTGCAACGCGGCTGCCGCCACATAGAGTCCAGCTACCCCGACCCCGCGCTGACGCCCGAAACGGTCTGCAACAGCCTTGTGACCGGCAAGGCGTACCTAGACGCCCTCTTCATGAACGAATTAGGCATAAACGTGCAAGACTTCATAATCCAAGTACGCGTCAACGCCATAAAAAACCGCCTCTCCGCCGACCAAACCCCCGACATAAACGAAATCTGCGCCGAATGCGGTTTCGCCGACCGGGAGGAGGCCGAGCGTTGCTTTTCAAACATTTGCGGAGGGGTAGGGATAGCCGAATTCGCGCGGTTTTCAAAAATGCAGAATCAAAAGAGATAAATCTTTAACGTCAAATTCTTTTTTAGACGAAAGGCGCTACGCGCCTTTCATAGATAAATGCGGGGCTAAACCCCGCATTTTCAGTCAAAGTCAAAACACTGGATTGCTTCGCTTCGCTCGCAATGACCGTCATTGCGAGGAGCGAAGCGACGAAGCAATCCAGAAAGTCAGAGTCAAAAGACTTACAACACGCAATGACAGACTAAGGTTTTTGACTTTGACTTTGCCGTTGACTGAAGTTCGGGGGTTTAGCCCCCGAACTATCTATGGAAGGCGTAGCCTTCCGTCTAAAAAAGAATTTGATTTTAAAAGACTTTAAAGAATTTGATTTTAAAAGATTTAACTACACTATAGGAGTTTAAAATGGGAAAAGAATTTGACCGCCTAGTAGACATAGTCGCAAAGCTCCGCGCCCCGGGCGGCTGCCCCTGGGATCGCGAGCAGACCAACAAATCAATCCTCTCCTGCCTCCTCGACGAGTCTTACGAGTTCTTCGAGGCCGTGGACGAGAACGACCCGGACAAGATGCGCGAGGAGCTAGGCGACATCCTGCTGCAAGTCGTGCTGCACGCTCAGATCGCCTCCGAATCGGAGTCATCCGCCGCCGCCTTCGACATAGAGGGGGTCGCCCGCGGCATCTCCGACAAGCTCATCCGGCGCCACCCGCACGTCTTCGGCGATACCGCGGCCTCCTCTTCCGCGGAGGTGATCCGTAACTGGGAGCGGATAAAGAAGAGCGAGTACGGCGAGGAGCGGCGCAAGTACATGACGGACGACATCCCGGAAGCGCTGCCCTCGCTCTTTAGGGCGGAGAAGATGCAGCGGCGCGTGGCCCAAGTGGGCTTCGACTGGAGCGACATGGCCCCGGTGCTCGGCAAGGTTGAGGAGGAGTTCGGGGAGTTTCGCGAGGCGCTCGCCAGCGGCGACGCCGACCACGCGGAGGAGGAGTTAGGCGATATTTTATTCGCGCTTGTCAACGTGGGGCGTCACAGCAAGATCAGCGCCGAAAACGCCTTGCGGGCGGCTACGCGCAAGTTCGAAAGGCGGTTCAGGTACGTGGAGGACAAATTTAGCGAGCTTGGGAAGGATATGCGGGAGGCTACGCTTGAGGAGATGGACGCCTATTGGGAGGAGAGCAAGGCGCGGGGATTGTAGCGGTTAGGGCGTCTTCTATCCGTTCTTGCATAAACCCCGCGACGCGGTCAAAGAGTTCTTTGCCTCGTTGCGGAGTGATGTCAATTAACCCGCCGCCGTCAGAGGGCAGCAGAAGCCCTTCGGGAAACAGCTTGCGCAGCTTCTGCGGGTCGGCGCCGCGTTTTTTCCAGGCGCGGTATTGATCCGCGGTCACGCTTTTTCTTCCGGTGGGATTAATGCCGGATTTATCGATTACGGATGTATCGACGTTAACCGGCTCTTGACCGAGGTAGGCCGCAATCGCCAAAAGCGCGGCGTCGGCCCTGTCCGCGCGGTAATCGGTATTATCCTTATTATTACGGCTATTGTTAACGGCGTTAACGTTATCAACGCCGCCGGTATTATTAACAGTGCCGGCAAGCGTGTTAACGTCAAATACGAAGACTTTGACCCCGCCGTACTTTTTTTCGATCCTCTTTGCCGCCTCCAGCGCCGGAGTTTTGTTGAACGGCGCCGCGTTTACCAAGAATACTCTGGCGGCGCCTTGGAGGGCGTAGGCGTGAATGATGTCGCAGAGCATGTTTATAAACGTACGCGGTTTGACCCCGGAGGCGCCGTGGAAGGATATGAAGGGGGTGGAGCAGCCGAAGGGCAGCGGCGGCGCGGCGAGGACGCGGCAGCGTACGGAAAGCTCGTCTGATATCCGGGCGGCGCAGAGCGTCTCCACACCGATAGGGCCGGCGCCGCCGAACGGTTCGCAGCCGCCTAGGGGCAGGATCACGGCGGGGCGGGCGGCGAGGCGCTCGAATGCCTGACCGTGTGTTAAAAGGTCGACGCGGTAGGCGCTGTCACTGTTCATTTTTTTTGACTGTATTGATTGTATTGACGTTGAAACGCTGATTGATATAATATAGTATAAACATAGGGCAAAATCGGAGCGAGAGGATTTGAACCTCCGACCTCTTGGTCCCGAACCAAGCGCGCTAACCGGACTGCGCTACGCTCCGTCAAGCCGTTAATATCATAATATACATCATTGGGTGCAAAAAAGTCAAATTCTTAAAAATCAAAATTGATTTTTATTGTTTGAATTTGACTTTGCCTTTAAAGAATTTTATTTTCAATACTATGGATAAAACCAAACTGCTGAAACTGAAAGAGCAAGCCGAATCCATCCGCCAAGCCTTCGGCTACGTGGACAGGTTCAAAAACGCCACCTTCGTCATCAAGATCGACAGCGCGCTCATCGCGAACCCCCTCTTCCCGGTGCTCATCCGCGACATCGTGCTGCTGCGGCGCATCGGCATACATATCGTATTGGTCCCGGGTTCCCGTACGCGCATAGACGAGGTGCTAGCCGCCTACAAGATCGAGTGCCCTTACGTTAACGGGGTGCGCGTCTCCTATCCGGAGGCCGTACCGTTCATCAACATGGCCGCTTTCGACGTCTCCAACCGCATCATGACCATGCTGGCCGAGAACGAGGCTGGGGCGATCATCGGCAACTGGGTGCGGGCCAAGGGCATAGGCGTGCGCGGCGGGGTCGACTTCCGCCACTCCGGCGTCGTGGAGAGCCTCCAGATCGACCTGCTGCGCAAAATCCTCGACGAGGGGATCATACCCATCTTCCCGAGCATCGGCTGGAGCGCCAGGGGGAAGCCGTACAACCTCTCGTCCAACGACCTAGCCTTCACGATAAGCGTGCGCCTGGGGGCCGCCAAGCTCTTCTTCGTGACCGAGTACGGCGGCATAAAGTCCGAGGGCTTCAAGATACCCGACGAGGCGTACGTCTCCGACTACGGCACCATATCCCAGATGACGATGGCGCAGGCCGGCCAGTTCCTGGACATGAACGCCGGGGAGGGGTTCGACGCGCAGCGCGACCTCATCTCCTACGCCTACCGCGCCTGCAAACAGGGCGTCCGCCGCGTCCACATCATAGACGGGACCGCCGAGGGCATGCTCCTTCAGGAGATATTCTCCAACCGCGGCCACGGGACGATGGTCTACGCCAACCTCCACGAAAACATCCGCCAAATGACCGCCGCCGACATCCCCGGCGTCCTGTCGCTCATGCAGCCTCAGATAGACGAGGGCGCCCTGGTGGCGCGCACCGCGGGCGACCTGGCCGACAAAATGGCCGACTACGCCGTGTACGTGGTGGACGGAACCCCCCACGCCTGCGGCGCCCTGCACACATTCCCCGACAGACAGGGCGAGATCGCCGCGATCGTCGTGGACGAAAAGTACGCCAGCCGCGGCATAGGCAAAAAGATGGTCTCGTACTTGATAGAGCAGGCGACAAAGGCGAAGCTGAAATCGGTATTCGTGTTAACGACGCTCACAGCGGATTGGTTCAAACAGTTAGGTTTCGCAGAGGGCGGCGTAAACGACCTGCCGGAGGAGAAAAAAGGCAAGTACAACACGGAACGCAACAGCCTGGTACTAAAATACCCCATATCGCCGCGCCGTGAAGGGGGGGGGTTCGGGGTGGAGTAAAAAATATGGGATTTATATACTTTACTCCGTAAACCGCTCCCCCGCTGCCCTCTTTTCCCTATCCCCCGAATCCACGGGCGGATGCCAGACGCCGGGCTACAGAACCAGGTAATTAATTCCCCAAAACAATGACAGCGAAATAAGTCAAAAAGGGGGTGGGTTGCGGGGTTAAGTATATAAGTTACGAAAAAAATATTTGACTTACGCTATTGAAAATCGTATATTATATAAGGAGGGGGTATACGTTTTGGAGTTTAAACGAATAGATGGCGAGCATAGTATTAAACAGGATTTGATGGCGATAAATCCCTCTAATAATAGGCAGAATTGCGGAAATTGCGCAGTAGCATATGCAATGCGTCGGCAAGGTTTTGATGTTGAAGCTAAAGTAGATGAAGAAGGGCTGTCATTTGAAGCGTTAGAAGATATGTTTGATGGCGTCATCCCACAGTATCCGGAAATTTTGACGCCTCCCGATGAGATACATGATGTGATACAGAAAATAGAGCAAAACATATTGTCGTGGGGTGATGGGGCAAATGGCGCAATTCGAGGACAATGGCAAGGTGTGCCCGCATCCGAGGCGGGGCACCTTTTTTCAGTAGAGGTAAGCGGTGGAAAGGTTATGTATGTTGACGGACAATCTAACGATGGTGATGTAAAAAAATATTTAGAGGTTATGGAACCGTTATCAATAGTATACGGTAGACTTGATAACGTAAAGCCTAATGCTAACGTCAAACGAGCAGTAAAAATAAGGAGCGCGAAAAAATGACGCTACGTAAAGCATATGTTAAAGCTAAAGATCACGCAAAAGCACGAGGGCGTACGCGCTTTACCTCGTGTAGTGATTATGGTGACTTTTGGGGGTTTGGGTTTATGTCGCCGAATTACGCACTCAACTTACCACCCGAAAAGGCTCCTAACGGAGGGGGCTATATTACCGTAGACAAAAAAACGGGTAAAATAGGATTTTTCATTCCGCCTATGGATTTAGATTTATTCCGTAATCGAAAACCTATCCCCCTTGAGCAAGCTATGCGTGGCGATAAGCAAATAAAAAGAGAACGGGCGGCGGGGGAGCGGTTTACGGAGTAAAGTATATAAATCCCTTAATTTTTGTTGCGGTTACCATGATTTGCCTCCCCCGCCTACTTATTCCTGAACGTGACCCAGAACGGATTGCCGTCGTCGTCCCTGAACCTGAACGTCCGGTTCTTGCTGCGCAGTTCCACAAGCATTATGAATTCCTGCGACCCAGTGTACGAGGCGCGGCAACCTCTTATTTCTACTTTTTCGCCCTTTGGGAAGTTGATGTCCTGGTTCGTAGCATACCACATAGGCCCCAAGTGAACAGGGATCTCGCGGTTGGTCCCGTCTTCGGTAACGATGAGCCGCACCCCCACGCTCATATCCTTCATCAGCGTGTTGGTGTCGACCTTTACGACCGTGGCTACGAAGGTTTTCAGATTATAGTTATCGAACAACTGCTCGTACTTGGAGCCGAACCCCCACCCCTCGCTCCCGCGGAAGCGGAAGTCCTTTTGGGCGCGGGCGGAGATTGGGATTAGCATTAATAACGCGGCTAACAAAGCAAGCCGTATTCTTTTTGCGGCGATCATGATCAATCCTCTTTCCGTATCATCCCGTCGATCTCCTGCTGCACTTTCGCCCTGAAAAGCGCCTCTTCCAAGTCTTGAGCGACCTTCCGGCCCTGGCGCAGCACGTCTGTGCGCTTCTCCATAAGGGCCAGCTCAAGCTCGCGCCGCCTGTTCTCCTCCCGGCGCAGGCGCAGAAGGACCACGCTGTGGCCGACCGATATGCCCAAGAGCAGTATGAACGCTTGGACTGTCCAGAATAATAGGTTGTTCGCTATCATATCAATGACTCCCCCCCTTATATTTGAGACATCGGCTTCGACTCCGTTCAGCCGTCCGGCAATCCGGAAAGGCCGTTGAGCGGAGCCGAACGACCCGGCGCAAGATTCAGACACCGTCTCTTTTCAACATCACCATATTGATAATATAATAAATGCGCAGCGCGTCAACAAAAAATTATTTAAAACCTACATCGCGTACCTGTCCGTGTTAAAGTTCATCCTTTCGGCCAGGTTTATTAACTGCTTCAGAAGCTCCATCTCCTCGCTTGCGCAGCTCCCTCCCTTGTACTTGCCGTAGAGGTCGTTCAGGACGCCCTCGTGCACGGGGTGGAAGAAGTCCTCCAGATTGCTCTTGGATACCGGCACCGAGAACTTGTCGACGATGTCCATCAGTCCGCGCAGCCTGTCGCATACCTTGGCCGCGGGGCGCTGCTGCAGCGTCTCAAGGGCCTTCATTATGACGGTTTGCAGCGTGCCGGCGCCGCGCTTCTTGTCCACGGGCACGGTGTAGAGGCCGCTTAGGTCGTCGATCACGTCCAGCTCCGCGGCGACGGCTTCCTCGCCGCCCCCGTGCAGGTGCTCTAACTTGCGGATCTGGGCGTCCCAGCGGTTCTGCAGCACGTAGCCTACCGGCGAACTGCAGTACGCCGGAACGGGGTAGTTCAGGCGCGTCAGGACGTTTAAGTTGTGCTCGTTCTGCTCCATCCAGCCCATGAAGCGGCTGTCTGTGTCTTTGGCCATAAGGTTCAGGAAGAAATCCGACAGGTCGCTGCGGGAGCTGTAGAAGAGGTCGGAGAGGGTGAACATCTTCGCGTCGGGATGCGACATCCACGCGTCCGGCTTGCCGCCGCCCGCCGGGACGCTCTTGGCGGGGATCACCCAGCCGCGCAGCTCCGCCTCGGGGCTGTGGGCTATTAGCACCGACCACGAGCTGCTCTCGCCGGTCACGCCGCTCTCCATCTGCACGGCCACCGTGTCGTAGTGCATACGCTCTATGCGGTAAGACATCACCGATTTCAGCTCCAGATTATACACCGTCTTCTCGTACGACGAGTGGCGCTTGACCGCCAGTATCTGCTGCGCGGCGGCGGTGAAGGCCAGCAGCCTCTCGTGGTGGTAGAAGGGGAGTATCTTCATCTCGAAGAGCCTGCGGCCGTTGCCGAACTCGCTTACGTTGCTCGGCGCTTTCGAGAGGTCGTCCAAGAAGGCGTCGAGCGCCGGCTGTTTGCTGTCGTCGGGAAGGCCCAGCTGCAGGGCGCGGCAGGCGTAGGCCAGGTTCTGCACCGTCTCTATGCCGCTTATCTCGCAGAAAAACCAACCGCACGAGGTGAAGGAGAAGAGCATGAACTTCTGCGCCTCAAGCAGCCGCCTGATCTCCGCCGTAAGCTCCTCGCTGAAGGAAAACTTGCCCCCGCACTGCGTGTGCAGAAACTCGCCGGTCTTTGCGAGCGAAGGCTCCCACATGACGTTTATGTACTTGTCGCGCAGCGCCCAAGGATCGTGGAACATTGTGGAGAGGCGCGCCTCGAAGTGGAAGTCTATCTGGGACTGCAGCTTGCGCAGGGCGTTGCGCAGAGGCCCGCGCCACGCCTGATTCCAGCCGGGTTTGCCGCCGGTCGAGCACCCGCAGTCGCGCGACCACCGCCCCACGCCGTGGGCGCAGCTCCACGCCGTGCCCTCGCCGAAAGCGTCGCCGAGCGTCACCTCGTACTCCGGCGGGTTGATCGACAGGTAGTACCCGAAGTTGACCGGCGTGATCCCCATCTCCGGCGCTATGTGCTTGAAAAAGTATGCGAGGCACATATCGCCGTAGGGCTTGTGGTGCCCGAAGGTCTCGCCGTCGGTGGCGATGACGACGGCCTGGTTGCCGCCGTAATTATTATCGTAACATTGGTTTATGCTGTTGCCGAACGTTCGCGAGTCCTGCAGCAGATTGTCGAAACTGACGGCCTTGGAAAGCCCCTCGTTGAAGAAGAAGACGTCGAGATGCCCGTCAAGCTGGGCGCCGTCGCGCGTCCGCGGGAAGATGCGGTAGGGGCGGCGCCCAGC
>Ga0268262_10000453_pt1 | contig 54299 bp, 40 predicted proteins | sample TergutNc150P3_FD_190354 | JGI IMG/M metagenome (GOLD analysis project Ga0268262, IMG submission 190354) | Nasutitermes corniger P3 segment gut microbial community from laboratory colony in Florida, USA - Nc150 P3 (SPAdes) (version 2) | ecosystem: Host-associated > Arthropoda: Insects >... | reverse complement strand
CTATTGTCAGGGTATCGGAAACGCTGAAAGACATTTCCGAAGGCGAAGGCGACTTAACGCGTACCGTAAACATCAACTCCGAAGACGAGGTAGGCGACCTTGCCAAATATTTCAATAAAACGCTTGATAAAATCAAAAACCTTGTGCTTCTCATTAAAAAACAGGCCGGCGTATTGTCAAATATAGGAGACGATCTTGCCAGCAATATGACCGAGACAGCCGCGGCGATCAACGAGATTACAGCCAATATACAGGGCGTAAAGGCGCGCGTCATCAACCAGAGCGCCAGCGTTACCGAAACCAACGCGACTATGGAACAGGTAATAACAAACATAAACAAACTGAACGGTAATGTGGAAAACCAGAGCCGCAACGTTTCGCAGGCGTCGTCCGCGATTGAGGAAATGGTAGCCAATATCGGGTCTGTAACCAACACGCTGGTCAACAACGCGGGAAATGTAAAGTCGTTACAGGAAGCCTCCGAAGTGGGACGCGGCGGATTGCAGGAAGTGGCTACGGACATTCAGGAGATATCCCGCGAGTCAGAAGGCTTGCTGGAGATAAACGCGGTAATGGAAAACATAGCGAGCCAGACCAACCTGCTGTCGATGAACGCGGCGATAGAAGCGGCGCACGCCGGGGAAGCGGGGAAGGGCTTTGCGGTAGTAGCGGATGAGATCCGCAAACTTGCGGAGAGTTCCAGCGAACAGTCCAAGACGATCGGCACAGTGCTTAAAAAGATAGCGGAATCGATCAAGAAGATAACTGGTTCCACAGATAACGTACTGCACAGGTTTGAGGCGATAGACTCCGGAGTAAAGACGGTAGCAGATCAGGAAGAAAACATCCGCAACGCGATGGAGGAGCAGGAACAGGGAAGCAAGCAGGTACTGCAAAGCGTCAGCGGATTGAATGAACTGACCCAACAGGTAAAGGCGAGCAGCGAGGAAATGCTTAACGGCAGTCAGGAAGTAATGCATGAGAGCCAGAACCTTGAAAGGGTAACGCAGGAGATCACAGGCGGAATGAACGAGATGGCGACCGGAGCGGATCAGGTTAACGTAGCGGTGCACAATGTCAATGATATGACACAAAAGAATCGTGAGGCAATTGATAATTTGTTTAGGGAGGTTTCACGGTTTAAAGTTGAGTAATTGTGATAAAAGAGTAAATTTTTGTCTGCAATACACATGTTACTAAAAAAGATAGTCCCGAAATTTAACTGCAGGGCGGCAAAGCGTAATGATGCGTTATCAGGACGCCGCGCCGCCATCGTTGACGGCTTGAACAAATCAATAGAAATATTTTCCACCAATAAAGAAGAAACGTTTGACGAGGTAATAACAAACGGCATACGTCCTTTTGCGGATGCGGTTGGCATTGACCGCGTCGTTTTTTATATGCTGGCGGAAAGAGACGGGGCTAAACAGATGGGACAAATATACCGCTGGGACAAATCGGAAGGCGGACTTATGTCTCTTGACGAGGAACTGAAGTTTTTACCCGATAATCCGGTTTTTGAAAATTGGATGTCAATCGCATCGCAGGGCGGCTGTATCAGGTATAAAGAAAGCGATTATAACAAAGAAGAGGCGGCTTTAATGCGTATTTACGGCGTAAAGTCTGTCTTTATAGTGCCGATTTTCACGCATGGAAATTTTTGGGGCGTTATCAATTTTCAGGACCATAAAAACGACCGTTATTTTGACGAGGATTGCGCCGATTTGCTTTATTCTGCGGCGCGAATTTTTTCAAACGCCGTTATCAGGGTGGGAATGGGACGCAGCGCCGAAAAAGCCATTGAGAAGCTTAAACACCGTGAGGAAATGGAAGCTGCGATGAACAGGGCTTCTGTCATGTTTCTTACGCAAAACAAGGAATCTTTTGAAGACGCCATGACGCTTGGCATTAGAGAAATCGCCGATGTGTTCCAATTGGACAGACTTTCAATTTGGCGTAACTTAGACAAGTCTGAAGCCAGGCACGTGTCCCAGATATACCGTTGGGACAGGGAATCGGGCGGTACTACAGTGCCGACTAAAGGTCTTGTGAATGTTACATACGCCCAATTCGCGCCGCGATGGGAAAAACTTCTTGCATCAGGCGAATCAATTAACAGCCCGGCAAGGCTTCTGCCTGAAGCGGAGATGCTGAAATCATTTGGCTGTGTAACGGCGTTTGTTACGCCGATTTTTATCAATAATATTTTTTGGGGTTTTGCCCTTCTCGAAGACCGGCATAATGAACGCTATTTTGAAGAAGACAGCGTAGAAATGATGCGTTCGACGATACTTATGTGCGCTAACACCGTCATACGCGCTGACATGGAACGTGAAATAATCAACGCTAACGATTTTAACCGTTCTATACTTGACGCCTCGCCTATAGGTTTTACCGTCTTTGACGAAAACGCCAAGGTTATTGACTGCAGCGATGTTACCTTGAAAATATTGGGGACTACAAAGAAATACTATATGGAACATTTTTACGAATTTTCGCCTGAATACCAAAGCGACGGCGTAAAATCCGGAGATAAAGCGGCTGAGGTTATTAAACGGGTGCTGGACGGCGAAAAGATGGTTTTGGAATGGGATAATTGTACGACATCGGGAGAAATTATTCCTTTTGAAGTTACAATGATTCGTGTGATGAATAAAGAGAAGTGTATATTATTGGGGTATCAATACGACTTGCGAAAAACAAAAGAGATGACCGAAAGCATACGCGAACAGGGAGAACAGCTTAAAATCAAGCTGGAACAGGAGGAACTTATTTCCGAGCTTTCCGGAGGATTTATTTCGTCAGGCGATTCGGAAAAGCTTGTAAGTGAAGCCATTGCCAAGTTGGGACGCTACCATAATGTGTCATTAGTGTTCGTTTTTGCTATTGATTATGATAATAAAGATATTCGTCTTGCGTATCATTGGTGCGCGGACGGCGGGTCGCCGAGGATGGCTATTGCCAATCTGTATGAATATTTGACTCATCTTTTTCCCGGAGTACTGCCGGAACATACCACGTTACCGAGAGTTTACAGCGATGATACCTCAAACGAAACAGACGCTGTTTTTAAGGCGCTGAATGCCATTAATGTTATGGCAGTTATCGGCGCGCCGCTTTATGTTGAAGGCCATTTATGGGGTGTAATGTGCGTAGAACAGAATTTTACGCCCCGTAAGTGGACGGAAAATGAAAAAGAATTTGTTACCATGACGGCAAGAACCATCGCCGGAATAATCATGCGCGATATCTATACTGTAAAACTTAAAGAAGCGTTGAATAAGGCGATGGAGGCAAGCAAGGCGAAAAGCGAGTTCCTCTCCAATATGAGCCACGAAATGCGCACGCCGCTTAATGCGATAACCGGTATGACGGCAATCGGCAAGAACGCCAAGAATATGGAACGCAAAGACTACGCGCTGGAAAAAATTGAAAACGCATCAACACACCTGCTCGGCGTCATTAACGATGTGCTTGATATGTCAAAAATCGAAGCGAATATGCTGGAATTGTCTCCGGTTGAATTTAATTTTGAAAAAATGCTGCGAAAAGTGGTTTCGGTGGTAAATTTCCGCGTAGACGAAAAACGGCAAAAACTAAAGATACATATTGACGAAAAAATCCCCAAAACATTGATCGCCGATGACCAGCGGCTGGCTCAAGTTATTACCAATCTTTTGAGTAACGCAAATAAATTCACGCCGGAAGAAGGTACAATCACTCTTAACGCGTTATTTATGGGTGAAGAAAAAGGTATTTGTACTATTCAAATCTCTGTAAACGACACGGGAATTGGAATAAGCGAAGAACAGCAAAAACGCCTTTTCAATTCTTTTCAACAGGCCGAGAGCAGCACTACGCGTAAATACGGCGGTACGGGGCTGGGTCTTGCGATTTCTAAAAGCATTACAGAAATGATGGGAGGCAGGATTTGGGTTGAGTCCGAACCCGAAAAGGGCTCTACTTTTACATTTTCTGTAAAGATGAAACGCGGAACCGTTAACACGCAGGGGCTTTTGTCTTCGGATGTGAATTGGAGCAATATCCGTATAATGGTAGTGGACGATGACCCTGATATTCTGACATATTTCCGCGATGTTACACATGGATTTGGCGTATCATGCGAGACTGCAATAGGCGGGAAAGAAGCGCTTGCTATTGTGGAACAAAAAGGCGGCTTTCATATTTATTTTGTTGACTGGAAGATGCCCGGCATGGACGGCATACAATTGGCGCGCGAGCTTAAAACGCGGACATCCGAAAATTCCGTGGTGATAATGATTTCCGCAGTTGAGTGGAGCGCGGTTGCCGATGAAGCGAAAAAGGCGGGTGTTATCAAATTCCTGTCCAAGCCCCTGTTCCCGTCTACCATTGCCGAAATTATCAATGAATGTTTAGGCGTGAACAACCGTCAGAAAGAAGAAACGAAGACGGATATTACAGGTCTTTATAAAGGACACTGCATACTCCTGGCGGAAGATGTGGAAATTAACCGCGAGATTGTGCAAACCCTGCTGGAACCGTCCCTGTTGGATATAGACTGCGCTGAAAACGGAGCGGAAGCTGTCCGTATGTTTATAAAAGCGCCGGAAAAATATGACATGATTTTTATGGATGTACAGATGCCGGAAATGGACGGTTACGAGGCGACGCGGCGTATCAGGATTGCAGAGGAAGAGATGCGTTCCGCATCGGAGGCTCCGAATTTATCTGAAGGCGGAAATTTGCACAGGCAAATTCCTATTATTGCAATGACTGCGAATGTGTTTAAAGAGGATATAGAAAGATGCCTTAACGCCGGAATGAACGGACATATCGGAAAACCGCTTGATTTTAATGAAGTTCTGGAAAGATTAAATAAATATTTGTCCTGATTAAGGTGAATAATGCAAATAACGCGAATACAATGCCGTATATTATATAAAGGTCTTGCTCTCATATTTTTACTGGCTGTGTTTTCAGGATGCACAAAATTTTCAGAAAATATAAGCAGCGAAACTTCCTCGTTTACTTCGTACAGGGACATTCCCGGCGTAACGGAAGATGAAATAAAGGCTATTGACGCGCTTCGGGAAAAAACTCCTTTTTTTGTGTACGGGATGCTTTCAACCACTGAAACTTTTATTAGGGAAGACGGCGAAATAGGAGGGTATTCCGTATTGTTTTGCGAATGGCTCTCGCAGTTATTAGGTATTCCTTTTAAGCCCGCTATTTATGAATGGAATGATTTGGCGGCGGGGATTAACTCCTGGAAAATTGATTTTACAGGCGAAATGACCGCAACTGACGAGCGCCGTAAAACTTTTTTTATGACCGATGCCATTGTAGAGCGTTCAATAAAGCTTCTCCGGTATATTAACAGTAAACCTCTTACGGAGATTATCCGTTCACGTCCGCTGCGCTGCTGCTTTTTGGAAGGCACTACCACAGTAAACGATGTTACTTCGCGTTTAAACGGCGAATATGAGGTTATTCTGGTGAACAGTTATAAAGACGTTTATCAGGTAATAAAGAACGGAGAAGCCGATGCATATTTTTTTGAGAGTCCGCTGGAAGCTGCCTTTGACCTTTATGACGATGTAATAATCGAAGATTTTTTTCCCGTGATTTACAGTTCTGTTTCCCTGACTACGAAAAATCCTGACCTTCAGCCTGTCATCTCGGTTGTGCAAAAGTCCTTGTATAACGGTTCCCTAAGCTATTTAACCCGTCTGTATAAATTGGGGAAAAATGAACACCGGCGGCATAAACTGTTTATGCGCCTGTCCGATGAAGAAAAAGCGTATATACAAAATCATAAGGTAGTGTCGTTTGCCGCCGAATACGATAATTATCCGGTCAGTTTTTATAATAAATATGAAAAGGAATGGCAGGGAATTGCCTATGATGTACTGAAAGAGCTGGAAATACTCACCGGTCTGACTTTTAAGATTAACAACGATCAGTATACGGAATGGCCTATACTGTTGAGTTCGCTGGAAACCGGCGAAGTGTCCATGATAAGCGAACTGTTACAGTCGGAAGACCGCGCCGGATTGTTCCTGTGGCCCCGGTCCGTTATTATGACGGATAATTACGCGCTGATTTCCCGGTCTAACTATCCCGGTATTAATATCAGCGACATTTTACGCATTCAGGTTGGGTTGATTAAAGATACCGCGTATTCTTCATCGTTTCGAAGCTGGTTTCCGGAACATAAAAATACTATTGAATACGAAAACACCAACGCCGCTTTTGACGCTTTGGAACACGGCGAAGTTGATATGGTAATGGCGAATTTAAGCCAGCTTCTCATGCTGACCAATTACTATGAACGCACAGGCTACAAGGCAAATTTCGTATTCGATTTTACTTCCGAATCCACCTATGGGTTTAACCTGAACGAGACGATACTGTGTTCCATTGTGGACAAAGCGCTTCGTCTTGCCGATACAAAGGGAATTTCGGGGCAATGGATGCGTAAAACCTATGATTACAGCGGGAAGCTGGCGCTCTCTCAGCGTACATGGTTAATCAGAGTCGCGGCGCTGTTTTTCTGCATACTGGTTCTTCTGTTTATTCAATTTCAAAAAAACCGCCGTATAGGGAAACGGCTTGAAGAATTGGTAAGAAAACGTACAAACGAACTTGTGATTCAAAGCGCGACTCTTACAGCCGCGTTTGACGCAACTCCCGATCTGGTATATTGCAAAGATTTAAATTCGCATTTTATACGATGCAATAAAACTTTTGAGAACTACTTTAAAATCCGTCAAGCGGACATTATCGGAAAAGGAGACATTGACGGTCTGGGATTACCCGCTGAATTGTCGGAACAGTACAAAGAGAGGGACAGCAAGGTTGTAAACGAAGGACGTATGTTCGTAATTGAGGAATATATACCGTCCGCGGACGGAACCGTGCAGCTTTTTGAAACGTCAAAAGTTCCGATGAAGCAGGACGGACGGATAGTAGGAGTGCTGGCTATATCGCATAACATAACCGAGCGCAAAGAAATGGAAGAACAGGCGCTCAGCGCAAGCCGCGCAAAATCCGCGTTCCTTGCCAATATGAGTCACGAAATACGCACACCTATGAACGCGATTATAGGCATGATCTCAATAGGAAAATCCGCCAATGATATTGAGCGCAAGGATTACTGCTTTGCCAAAATTGAGGACGCGTCTCTTCATCTGTTGGGCGTAATTAACGACATTCTGGATATGTCCAAAATAGAAGCCAACAAGTTTGAACTTTCGCCTGTAGAATTTAATTTTGAGAAGATGCTGCAGAGGGTTGTTGGAGTCGTAAATTTCCGCGTGGACGAAAAACGGCAAAAGCTTACCGTGCATATAGACAGCGCAATTCCACAAACCCTGATTGCCGATGACCAGCGGCTGGCTCAGGTCATTACCAACATTCTGGGAAACGCGGTTAAATTCACGCCGGAACAGGGTTCCATCAGCCTTAACACGCGGTTCATGGGAGAAAAAGACAGTCTTTGTACCGTAGAAATTTCCGTGAGCGACACAGGTATCGGTATCAGCGCCGAACAGCAGGAACATTTATTCAATTCGTTTCAGCAGGCTGATATTGATACGACGCGCCGTTTCGGCGGAACGGGACTGGGTCTTGCTATTTCCAAAAGCATTGTAGAAATGATGGGCGGAACGATAGGTATTCAATCCGAGATCGGAAAGGGTTCTGTTTTTACGTTTACGATACAGGCAAAGAAAGGCAGCCTGACAAAACACAGGCTTTTTGCTGACAGCGTGAACCGGGATAATTTGCGAATTCTGGCGATAGATGACGATTCCGATGTTTTACTTTATTTCAAAAAAACAGCCCAGCAGTTTGGCGTATCCTGCGATACCGCCGTTAGCGGAGAAGAAGCGCTCAAACTCGTGGAGAACGGCGGTTCTTATAATCTTTATTTTGTCGACTGGAAAATGCCGGGTATGGACGGTATTGAATTAATCAGGGAATTAAAGACGAAGTCGTCCGATCCGGGGAATTCCGTAGCGATAATGATTTCTGCGGTTGAATGGAATGCCATTGAGGATAAAGCGAGAAAAGCGGGCGTTGATCGTTTCCTGCCTAAACCCCTCTTTCCGTCTACCATTGCCGAAATAATAGACAAGTGCCTTGGGGTGGAGCATCAAGTGAAAGAAGAGAAACCTGAGGTTACGGGGCTTTTCGCGGGACGGCGCATTCTTTTGGCGGAAGATGTGGATATAAACCGCGAGATAGTGATGTCTCTGCTTGAACCGACTAATTTGGAAATAGACTGCGCCGAAAACGGCTTAGAAGCCGTATGTAAATTCAGTGAAGCGCCGGATAAATACGATTTGATATTCATGGACGTACAGATGCCCGAAATGGACGGTTATGAAGCTACAAAACGTATAAGAGCTTTAGAGGCGGAAATGCATTCTGCGGAAAAAAATCAAAGCTCCGGTTTACATAAGCAAATTCCCATTATAGCCATGACAGCGAATGTGTTTCAGGAAGACATTGAAAAATGTGCGGAAGCGGGTATGAACGGACATATTGGAAAACCGTTGAATTTGGATGAAGTCATGGAAAAGCTGAACGGCTATTTGTTTAGGTGAAAAATAAGCCGCAATGAACGATTTATCCGCGTTATCGGCAGGTAAATCGGCATAAAAACAGTAATGTTAAACTTTTTTGCCGTTCCTATTGACAAAATTGCCTTTTTTTTGTAATTTATCTAAACTGTGTAAATTCGCGGTAGTGTCCCCAAAACCACTTGGCTTTAGGGGTTTGCCCTTATAGCTCAGTTGGCAGAGCACATCCATGGTAAGGATGAGGTCATCAGTTCGATTCTGATTGAGGGCTGATAATTAAACGGAAAAATCTGTTTTCCAATTAATTATCTTTGAAATATTCGGAATATAAAGAGGTTTATTATGGCAAGCAAAAAAACTGCGGTAGAATTAATTGCCTTACAGTGCAGCGAGTGTAAAAGGCGCAATTATACAACCAGCAAGAACAGGCGCAATATTCAGGAAAAACTTGAATTTAAGAAGTATTGCCCGCACGACCGTAAACATACGCTCCACAAGGAGACCAAAATAAAGTAGGAACAAAGGCGTATAGCTCAGTTGGTAGAGCGGCGGTCTCCAAAACCGCAGGTCGTGGGTTCGAAGCCTACTGCGCCTGAAGCGGCATGAGCCGTATAAAGGAAATGTGATGAATATTGTACAGTTTGCAAAAGAGTCTTATGCGGAACTTAAAAAGGTAATTTGGCCTGGAAGGGACGATGTTATAAGCTCGGTTAAAGTTGTTATTGTTTCTACCATAATAGTAGCGGCAATTTTAGGATTATTGGACGTACTACTGCTCTTTGGCATTAGGGCATTATTTTAAGACAAGTAAGGTAAAGAATGGCTACCGGCTGGTATGTCCTGCATACATATTCAGGATATGAAAACAAAATAGAAAAGACTATCCGCATGATGATCGAAAACGGAGAGCTGGACAGGAATGTTGTCTGTGATATTAAAGTTCCCAGTGAAGAAGTTGTCGAGGTAAAGGACGGTAAAAAACGCACGCAGACCAGGAAATTCCTGCCGGGTTATATTCTTGTAGAGATGAATCTGCCTGATGAGGAAATGGGCTGGAAAGCGCCCTGCTCAAAAATAAAGAAAATTCAGGGTGTAACAGGTTTTGTCGGCACACCGGCGGACCGCAAACCGCAGCCTCTGTCAGGCGATGAAGCCCGCGCTATTCTTCAAAAATCCGGCGAAATTAAAGGTGAAAGGACAGTCCGCACAAGACAGACCTTTGCGGCCGGAGAGCAGGTTAAAATTATTGACGGGCCGTTTGAGTCATTTGTCGGAACAATCGAAGAAGTTAACCACGAGAAAAACAAATTAAAGGTAATGGTCGGAATTTTCGGCAGAAATGCGCCTGTGGAAGTTGATCTTTTGCAGGTAGAAAAAGTATAGAAGTGGGAGTCCTCCTGATCGCTCAGGTCGGACGCTAATCCGGTTTGCCGCCGGATATACCACAAAGGAGTAAGAAATGGCAAAGAAAAAGATTGCGGCGTTTGTAAAGCTGCAATGCCCTGCGGGAAAAGCCACTCCGGCCCCGCCTGTAGGACCCGCGCTTGGTCCGCACGGAGTAAGCGCGCCTCAGTTTGTCCAGCAGTTTAACGACAGGACAAAAACCATGGAACCGGGACTAATTATTCCGGTTATAATTACGGTTTATGCGGATAAATCATTTACTTTTATCCTTAAGACTCCGCCTGCGTCCGTATTGATCAAAAAAGCGATCGGACTGGAAAAAGGATCAAAAGAATCCCACAAGGTTAAGGTAGGTAAAATTTCCAGGGCGAAACTTGAGGATATTGCCAAAACAAAAATGGCGGATCTTTCAGCTAATGATCTTAACGCAGCCGTAAAAATAATTGCCGGCACTGCCCGGTCTATGGGTGTTGAGGTGGAAAAATGAAACGCGGAAAAAAATATAAAGAAAGCGCCAAAAAATACAACTCAATCAATAGTTATGAGCTTGTCGAGGCATTAACCCTTGTCAAATCCATGGCTTTCGCAAAGTTTGACGAAACCGTGGATATTTCCGTAAAGCTTAACCTTAAAAAGAGCCAGTCGGTGCGCGATACGGTAGTTCTTCCCAATCAGTTCCGCGGCGAAAAGAAAGTGCTTGTTTTCTGCAAGCCGGAAAAGGAAAAGGAAGCCCAGGACGCGGGAGCGGCGTTTATAGGCGCAGATGATTTAATCGAAAAGGTAAAGGGCGGCTGGACAGATTTTGACGTAGCGGTCGCGACACCCGACATGATGAAGGAAGTCGGCAAGTTGGGCATGGTGCTGGGACGCAAGGGACTTATGCCGAACCCTAAAACCGGAACTGTTACCTTCGACCTCAAAGGTACGTTAGCTGAACTTAGAAAAGGGCGCGTTGAATTCAGGGCGGATAAAACAGGCGTTATTCATCTTGCTGTCGGCAAAGTGTCAATGGAACCTGAAAAAGTAGCTGAAAATATAAATGCGGTAGTAACTGAAATCAAGCGTAAAAGGCCTGTCGATGTGAAAGGTGAGTTTATTCAAACTGTTTCAGTAGCTTCTACTATGGGGCCCGGCGTTTGGGTTGCCATCAGGGATCAGGAATAAGGGGGAATCATGGCTGTAATAGCGAAAAAAATACAGGAAAACAAAACCAAAGCAATCGGGGAGTTAAAAGAATCTCTTGGAAAGACAAGCGATTTTATCTTTACCGATTACCGGGGGCTTACAGTAGAGCAGATAACCGCTTTAAGAAAACAGCTTCGCGCAAAGGATGTTAAGTATAAAGTTTTAAAAAATAACTTTGCGCGTCTTGCTTTTGAACAGCTTTCCATGCCGGATGTGTCATCCTACCTTGTCGGTCCTACTGCCGTAGCGGTTACGCCTAAAGACGCCAACGAGGTGGCAAAAATACTCTATGAATTTACAAAAGAAGTTCCCGCTTTAAAGGTTAAAGGCGCGTTGGTAAGCGGTTCAATATACAACGCGGCGCAGACCGAAGCGTTCTCAAAACTTCCCGGCAGGCTGGAACTTATTTCTATGCTTATGTCTGTAATGAACGCTCCTGCGCGAAACCTTGCCGCCGCGCTCAACGATATTCCGTCAAGGCTGGTGCGTACGATTAAAGCTATTGCCGACAAGAAGGCAGGTTAAGTAATAAAAACCGTCAGGCTTCGCCGGACTTTGTTAAAGTCCTATACTGCCGATCCTGTCGGTTTATCCGGCTTAGGCCGGACATAAACATCATGCGCTATATTCGTTGAATTATGCGCCGGATGAACAAACAATTTGAAGGAGAAGATAATATGGCAGTTACAAAAGAAGAAATTTTGGAAACAATTGCATCCATGACAGTTCTGGAAGTTTCAGAACTTGTTAAAGCGATGGAAGAAAAATTCGGCGTTTCAGCCGCCGCGCCTGTAGCGGTAGCGGCTGTCGGCGCCGCTGCCGGAGCGGCTGCTCCCGCGGCGGAAGAAAAGACAGAGTTTAATGTCATTCTAAAAGCGTTTGATGAAACCAAGAAAATTGCCGTAATTAAGGAAGTCCGCGTCGTAACCGGACTCGGTCTTAAAGAAGCAAAAGACCTTGTTGAAGGAGCGCCCAAGCCGCTTAAGGAAGGTGTTTCCAAGGACGAAGCCGGCAAAATCAAGGATGTCATCACCGCGGCAGGCGGTACTGTTGAAATTCAATAATTGTTTATCTGACCGTATAAATGGTATTTATGCGGTCAGACGACTTTGGAAGAACACAGATTATTTTCTCATTTGTTTAAAGGAAGTAAGGCAGTTAAGGTTAAAACTTTAACTGCCTGAATAATTAAAATAGTGTATATTTGAATAAGGAAGGGGAAATTGATGGTTAAGGTAAAAACAGCGGAAAAACGGCAGTATATCGGAAAAGATATTCAGGACGTAATGGATCTGCCGGATCTTATCGATATTCAGTTGAATTCCTACGAACGTTTTTTACAGAGAGAAAAAATCAAAAAAGGCGAAAAACCCGCAGTACAGGGGCTTCAGGAAGTTTTTGAAACCACATTCCCTATAAAAAGTCCAAATGAAGATATGAGGCTGGAATTTGAATACTATACTTTTGATGAAGACAATATAAAAGTAACGGAACTTGAATGCAAGCAAAAAGGTCTTACTTATGCTGTTCCGCTAAAAGCCCGCGTTAATTTGGCTTTTCAGCAGACCGGTGAAATAAGGCAAAAAGATATTTACATGGGCGATATTCCCATTATGACAGAACGGGGTACGTTTATCATAAACGGAGCGGAGAGGGTAGTGGTTTCACAGATACACCGCTCGCCGGGCGTAATTTTTTGCCATGAAAAGGGAATATTTTCATCGCGGATTATTCCCTATCGCGGCAGTTGGCTTGAATTTGAAATTGATCAAAAAAGAGAATTAATCTACGCAAAGATTGACAGGAAAAAACGCATTTTGGGGACAATATTCCTGCGAACGCTGGGATTTACTTCAAGAGAAGATATTATTAACGCTTTTTATGTTACAGAAACTTTTAAGATAAAAGATGACCGTGAAACGAGGGAAAAAATTTCCGGGCGTGTGCTTGCCGCCGCAGTGTGGGTACAGGACGATACTGCTGAACAGACAACTCAGAAAAGCGGCAAATCCGCCAATGAACACGAGGGGATGAGGCAGTTGTACAGAGCGGGGGAAAAACTGCACCAGCATAATGTCGAAGACATTCTTGCGCACGGTATTAAGTCCGTTGAACTGATAAAATTTGTGGAACGGAAGGACCCCAAGGATGAAAAGTCGCAGAATCTTTCTCTTAATTCGTCCATGCTTCTTAATTGCTTTGAACGCGAAGACATTAAATTTGTCAAAGAAGGCTCCGAGCCATCCAAAGAAGAATCGTTAATGGCTGTTTATTCGGTGTTAATGCCGGGCGAGTCCATTACAGTTGATCAGGCTGAAAAAGACCTTCTTAGTATGTACTTTTCCGACCGCCGTTATGATCTTGGAAAAGTCGGACGTTACAAACTTAACAAGAAATTTGATTTGGATATCCCCATGAATAAATTAACCCTGGTTAATGAGGATATTATTGCCACAATGAAGTACCTTATCAAGGTATATGTAGGCGATGAAAATTTTGACGATATTGACCATCTTGGAAACAGGCGCATACGTTCTGTAGGCGAACTTATGACCAATCAGATGAAAACCGCTTTCAGCCGGATGGAACGGATTGCCAGGGAAAGAATGAGCCTTAAGGAGACCGACACAATAAAACCGCAGGAATTAATTTCCATAAAGCCGATTGTCGCGGCAATAAAAGAATTTTTCGGTTCCAGCCAGCTTTCCCAGTTTATGGATCAGGTAAACCCGCTTGCGGAGCTTACCCATAAACGGCGTCTTAACGCCCTGGGTCCCGGCGGTCTTTCCCGCGACCGCGCCGGCTTTGAAGTGCGCGATGTGCATTACACCCATTATGGAAGAATGTGCCCGATTGAAACGCCGGAAGGTCCGAATATCGGCTTGATTGTTTCGCTTGCAAATTACACCCGTGTTAACGATTACGGTTTTTTAGAGACTCCTTACAGGAAAGTAAGCAAGGGCGTCGCTACAAGGGAAATCGAATACCTCTCGGCAATGGATGAGGATCGCTATTTTATAGCGCAGGCGTCCGCCAAAGTTAACAACAACGGTTCTTTCGCGGAAGACCAGATTTCATGCCGGCGTCAGGGCGATTATACCACGCGCAGTCCTGAAGATATTGAATACATGGATGTTTCTCCGAAACAGATCATATCTGTTTCAGCTTCGCTCATTCCGTTCCTTGAACATGACGACGCAAACCGCGCTTTAATGGGCTCAAATATGCAGCGTCAGGCAGTTCCGCTGGTTTTTCCTGAAGCTCCGCGAGTAGGAACCGGAATGGAATCGAAATGCGCGTACGATTCCGGCGTGCTTGTAAAAGCAAGGCGCGGCGGAACTGTTCTTCGCGTAACATCGCAGGAAATTGTTGTAAAGCCGGAAAGAGCCGGCAATCCGAAACCAGCCGCGCAGGTAACGGTGGACGACAGCGGCAATGATGTTTACCAGCTTTTAAAATTCCAGAGAACCAATCAGGATACTTGTTACAACCAGCGTCCCATTGTCAGGCTCGGCGAAAAAGTTGTCTCAGGCCAGGTTATTGCGGACGGACCCGCTACCCAAAACGGCGAACTTGCGCTTGGGCGCAACATACTTGTAGGGTTTATGCCATGGAACGGCTACAACTATGAAGATTCAATCCTTATTTCCCAAAAGGTAGTAAAGGATGATATGTTTACTTCTATTCATATAAAAGAAAATATTGTAGAGGTCAGGGAGACAAAACTCGGTCCTGAAAAAATCACGCGTGATATTCCAAATACTTCTGAAAAAAGCCTTGACAACCTTGACGCCGAAGGCATTATTCGCGTAGGCGCAAAAGTGCGCTCCGGCGATATCCTTGTAGGCAAGGTAACGCCTAAGAACGAAACTGAAACAACGCCTGAATTTAAACTTTTAAACTCAATCTTCGGAGAGAAGGCAAAAGAAGTGCGCGACACTTCTCTAAAAGTTCAGGGCGGAATTGAAGGCACGGTCATTGACATTCAGCGGCTCAAGCGGACGGAGCATGACAGCTTAAACCCGGGAGTCGATGAAGTCGTCAAAGTGTTAATAGCTACAAAGAGGAAACTCCGCGAAGGCGATAAAATGGCAGGCCGTCACGGCAACAAGGGCGTTGTGGCGCGCATTCTTCCGGAGGAAGATATGCCGTTTATGGAAGACGGGACTCCGCTTGATATTTGCCTTACCCCGCTCGGCGTTCCCTCGCGTATGAATATCGGCCAGCTTCTGGAAACAGAACTCGGCTGGGCGGGTTCCACTCTTGACGAATGGTATTCCGCTCCCGTTTTCCAGTCTCCTTCGACAAACCAAATAGAAGAAAAACTTAAAGAAGCGGGGCTTCCCGTTACGAGCAAGGCGACTCTAAGGGACGGAAGGACGGGCGAACCGTTTGTAAACCAGATTTTCTGCGGAGTGATTTACTTTCTTAAGCTGCATCACCTTGTAGACGACAAGATGCACGCCCGCTCCACAGGTCCGTATTCGCTTGTTACCCAGCAGCCGCTTGGGGGAAAAGCCCAGTTCGGCGGACAGCGGTTAGGTGAAATGGAAGTCTGGGCGCTTGAGGCTTACGGGGCGGCCAACACATTGCAGGAACTTTTAACAATTAAATCGGACGATATGACAGGCCGTTCCAAAATTTACGAGGCGATAGTGAAAGGCGAACCTTCCACAACAGCGGGTATTCCGGAATCGTTTAATGTACTTGTTCAGGAATTACGCGGTCTTGCCCTTGACCTGTCTATTTTTGACAATAAGGGAAAACAGATACCTCTCACGGAAAAAGACGCGGAATTAATAAAAAAATCTGGAAGTAATTTTTAATTAGGGGTAAGTAATGCGCGACATTCAGGATTTTGATTCTATAATGATTCGGCTGGCTTCACCGGAAATGATCCGGTCGTGGTCGTACGGGGAAGTAAAAAAACCGGAAACTATTAATTACCGGACGCTTAGGCCGGAGAAAGAAGGACTTTTCTGCGAACGAATTTTCGGCACTACCAAGGAATGGGAATGCTACTGCGGAAAATTCAAGTCGATCCGGTACAAGGGAGTAATCTGCGACCGCTGCGGCGTTGAAGTTACTCACTTTAAAGTGCGCCGCGAAAGAATGGGGCATATTGAACTTGCAGCCCCTGTTTCGCATATCTGGTACTACCGTTCAGTTCCCAGCCGCATGGGACTTCTTCTTGATCTTCCCACAAGCCAGCTTCGTTCCGTGCTTTATTATGAAAAATACATTGTTATAGATTCAGGCGACACAAATTTAAAAAAATGCCAGCTTCTTTCCGAAGAAGAATACTCCGACGCTCAGGAACGTTACGGCGGAGGCTTTAGCGCCGGTATGGGAGCCGAAGCGATAAGCGTACTTCTTGAAAACCTTAATCTTGATCAAATGGTCGCGGAGTTACGCGCAAAAATGATCGAAAAAGGCGCGAAGAGCGACAAGAGGCTGCTCAAGCGGATTGATATTGTGGAAAATTTCCGTAACTCAAACAACAAACCGCAGTGGATGATCCTCTCCGTAATACCTGTTATTCCGCCGGAACTTCGTCCGATGGTGCAGCTTGACGGCGGACGTTTTGCCACAAGCGACCTTAATGATTTGTACCGCAGGGTAATTAACAGGAACAACCGCCTTAAAAGGCTGCAAGCGTTAAATGCTCCCGATATTATCATACGCAATGAAAAACGGATGCTGCAGGAAGCCGTAGACGCGTTATTCGACAATTCAAAGAAAAAGAAAATCGTTAAAGGCTCCGTAAACAGACCGCTTAAATCAATCAGCGATATGCTCAAGGGAAAGCAGGGGCGTTTCCGCCAGAACCTTCTCGGGAAGCGCGTAGATTATTCGGGACGCTCGGTTATCACGGTCGGTCCTGATCTGAAAATGTGGCAATGCGGCATTCCGACAAAGATGGCGCTGGAACTGTTTAAACCGTTCATTATGAAGAAACTTGTCGATAAGGACGTGGTTTTTAATATTAAAAAAGCCAAGATGCTTGTTGAACAGGAAACTCCGGAAGTTTTTGCGATCCTTGACGAAGTTGTAAAAGAGCACCCAGTTCTTCTTAACCGCGCTCCGACTCTGCACAGACTCGGCATTCAGGCGTTTGAACCCGTGCTTGTGGAAGGAAAATCAATCAAACTTCACCCGCTTGTCTGCCACGCTTTTAACGCGGACTTTGACGGCGATCAGATGGCGGTTCATGTTCCGCTGACCCAGGCCGCGCAAATGGAATGCTGGACGCTCATGCTTAGCGCCCGTAACCTTCTTAATCCCGCGAACGGAAAAACAATTGTATTCCCGTCCCAGGATATGGTTTTAGGCATCAACTTCCTTACGAGAATAAAGAAGAACGCAAAACGCCCCGGTTCGTTAAAACCGGAAACAAAGGACAAGATACCGTATTATTCGGACGCGGAAGAAGTTTTAATGGCAGTGGAAAGAAAATCCCTTGACTGGGAAGCCGCAATCCGCATTAGACCTACGAAATTTCCGATATGGGACAAAGTCGGCAATGAAGTGGAAGCAATGCCTGACGGAACCGTCATTACTTCCGCAGGAAGGCTCGTTTTTAACGAAGAACTTCCTGAAAACATTCCGTTCATTAATTATGAGCTGAAAGACAAGGAATTACGCGCTCTTATTGAACATATTTTCAAAGTAAAAGGTTCATGGATAACTGTGCAGATGTTAGATGCAATAAAATCAACAGGTTACCGTTATTCGACTATTTTTGGGGCGACCATAGGCGTTGATGATATTGTTATTCCGAAAGAAAAGCCGGATATGATCGACAAGGCAAACAGGGAAGTAGAATCGATTCAAAAACAGTGGCGGCAGGGGCATATAACCCAGGAAGAACGCTACAACCGCGTTGTTGAAATTTGGACAAAGACCAACGAAGACCTTACCAATCTTGCGATGAAAACGCTGGAATCCGACAGAGACGGCTTTAATTCAATTTACATGATGTCAAATTCGGGAGCGCGCGGAAGCCGTAATCAGATAAGGCAGCTTGCGGGAATGCGCGGACTTATGGCAAAACCCTCAGGCGACATTAACGAACTTCCCATCAGGTCAAATTTTAAAGAAGGACTTTCCGTCATCGAATTCTTTATTTCAACTAACGGCGCGCGCAAGGGACTTACCGATACCGCTTTAAAAACTTCGGAAGCCGGTTACCTTACGCGCCGCCTTGTGGATATAGCGCAGGACATGGTTGTTAACGAAGATGACTGCGGAACGATTAACGGTATTACATATTCCGCGATAAAGGGCGGAGAGGATATTATAGAGCCGTTAAAAGACCGAATAATCGGAAGATTTACGCTTGAACGCGTCAAACACCCGATAACAGGCGAGCTTATCATTGACGTAAATGAGGAAATAACCGAAGCTGTCGCGGACGCCATTGACGCAGCCGGAGTGGAAACTGTGCGTATAAGGACAGTATTAACCTGCGAGGCGAAATACGGCGTTTGCCGCAAATGTTACGGACGCGATCTTGCGACAAACCAGACAGTGGAAATAGGAGAAGCGGTAGGAACGATTGCCGCCCAGTCTATCGGCCAGCCGGGCACGCAGCTTACAATGCGCACATTCCATATCGGCGGCGTTGCGACAAAGGTCAGCGAAGAAAGCCGCGTTACCCTGAAATACCCTGTGTATATAAGGGATGTGATCGGCACGCACATACAGCTTGATAACGGACATTTCCTTTTTACTCGCAGGGGTTATGCGACTGTAAATAAGGTAATGAGGGAATTCAAGCTGGAAAACGGGGACAAACTGCTTGCGGCGGACGGGAAAAGAATAAACAGAGGAGACGTGATAATTAAACGCAAGGGAGAAGATATTGTCTCTCCTGAAATAGCGTACGCTTTGATTTTGAAAGACAGGGAAACGGAAACTCTTTACCTTATCGGGCAGGATCAAAAGATAGAAATAAGAAGCGGTTCCAATTTTGAAGTAAAAAAGGGTACTGTTGTTGAAGCGGATAAAACAATTTCTACTTTTGACCCGTTTTCCGACCCGATTATTGCCGAAGTGGGCGGAACTGTCAAATATGAAGATATTATTCTGGGTTCCACGCTCAAAGAAAATACCAATGAAGATACGGGCAAAACCGAAAAACAGATAACAGAGTTCCAGCATGAGAGTAAACAGCCGCGTATTTTAATAATTGACGACAAAGATAAAGAAGCTGCCTCTTATTTCCTCCCAAGCGGCGCTAACATCCTGGTAGATGAAGGAGACAAAATCAGCGCAGGAAAAACAATTGCCAAAACGTCAAAAGAGTCCGCAAAAACCATGGACATAACGTCAGGGCTTCCGCGCGTAAGCGAGCTTTTTGAGGCGCGCAAACCGAAAAGCCCGGCGGTTCTTGCGCAGGTTTCGGGGACTGTATATTTCCGGGGTATTGTTAAAGGCAAGCGTAAAGTCGCTGTAGTTGACGCGTTCAAGCGCGAATTTACGCACTTTATCCCGATTAACAAACGGCTTTTAATAAGGGACGGAGATACGGTTGAAGCGGGAGAATCTCTGTGCATGGGAGCTGTTGACCCGCATGATGTCCTTTCAATAATGGGCGAAAGCAAACTCCAGCGTTATCTGATGGATGAGATTCAGCAGGTTTACCGCCTGCAGGGCGTATCCATAAATGACAAACATATCGGCGTTATTATCCGCCAGATGATGCGTAAAGTGGAGATTCGTTTTGTCGGCGACACCAAATTTATTTACGGGTCTTCCGTGGACAAATACCGTTTCCATGAAGAAAATGCCCGTGTAATCGCGGAAGGCGGTCAGCCCGCTATTGCGCAGCCTATGTTCCAGGGAATAACAAAGGCGTCGCTTAACATTGATTCGTTCCTTTCGGCGGCCAGTTTTCAGGAAACAACGCGCGTTCTTACAAATGCCGCAATTGCGGGTTCCACGGATTATCTGCGCGGCTTAAAAGAAAATATTATAATCGGCCATCCGATTCCGGCAGGCACAGGCATGAAGCGTTACCGCAATATCAAGCTGTTCGACGATGAAAGCCAGGATTTGGATGAATATATGCAGGAGATTCTTGACAGGCGCAAACAGGAAGCTGAAGAAACGGCGGTAGCGGATGTGAATCAGGAAGAATTTTCCGTTGAAGCGGACTGAGAAGCTTAGCCGGAAAATTTTTGCAGGGAGAGACAGTGCAGTACCGTGTTGATAAAAGAACAGGCAATAAATTGTCTGTTCTTGGTTTTGGGTGTATGCGGTTTCCGAGGACTTTCGGCAGAATTGATTTGCAAAAGACGGAAGAAATTATCATGCGCTCAATTGTTCAGGGCGTAAATTATTTTGATACTGCATGGATTTATCCGGGCAGCGAAGAAACTCTGGGCTCAATTTTAAAAAAAAACAATGTCCGTGAAAAAGTTTATATAGCGACAAAGCTGCCCCTTGTTTTATTAAAAGATTCAGGCGAAAAATCAAATGATTTTGACAAGTATTTAAGTCAATCCCTTGAACGGCTTAAAACGGATTATGTTGATTATTACCTGATGCACATGATAACGGATTTAAATCAATGGCAAAAATTGAAAAATTCCGGAATAGAAGAGTGGATTGCGAAAAAAAAGAAATCCGGTCAAATAAAGCAGATTGGATTTTCTTTCCACGGCAGCGGTACGGAATTCTTAAAAATCATTGATGACTATGATTGGGATTTTACTCAGATTCAATACAATTATTCGGATGAAAATTTTCAGGCGGGAGTTACAGGCCTTCGCGCAGCGGCAAAAAAAATGCCGGTTATTATAATGGAACCTCTGCTCGGCGGGAAGCTTGCCTCAAACCTTCCGAAAGACGCGGTTAAGGTTTTTCAAAAAGCGGACAATAACTTATCGCCTGCGGGATGGGCTTTAAACTGGGTTTGGGATCAGGAGGAAGTAACTACGCTTCTTTCAGGCATGAGTAACATGGATCAACTGGAAGAAAATTTACGCCTTGCGGACGCCTGTGCGGCGGGAATGCTGACAGGCAGCCAAAAAACAGTTTATAAGTCGGTGCTTGAAATAGTTAACCGCCGCTGTAAAGTTCGCTGCACCGGGTGTAATTACTGTATGCCTTGCCCTGCGGGCGTTAATATTCCGGGGTCTTTTTCTTCGTATAACGCAAGGTATTCACATGGCTTTATTGAAGGGATGAAACAATACATTATGAGTACGGGTTTTATATCGGAAACCGGCAGCGGCCCCGGCCTGTGCGTAAAATGCGGCAGATGTGAAACTCACTGTCCCCAGAAAATTCCCGTTATGAAAGAACTTGCCAATGTAAAAAGACATATGGGACCCTGGTGGATGAACCTTGTCAGCGCCTGCGCGCGCAGTATTCTTGGCAAAAAACGCGGGAAAACCAATGTATAGATAAAGCGTATTTCACGGACGCGCCCATATAGGGCGGAGGTATATATGAAATATGTTTTATTGTCGATTGATTCTTTTTTGGTATTTTTGCTTATTGTAACAAGCTGCGCCGCATTTAACGGAAGAAAATCTCCTGAACCAGTTCAATTAGAACAAGTTCAGGCAGAACAGAAAAAACAGGAACCTGACAAAGTTTATGAAGGCAGCGCTTTTGGCTACAGAGGACCTATTTATGTACAGGTTCGCCTGAGCGGCGGCAGTATTTCGGAAATTACGGTTACGGATTCTGATGAGGATCATTTTGTCGGGGGAGCGGCGATTGAGGAACTGATTGAAACAGTAACAGAGCTTAACAGCGTTGATGTTGATACGGTTTCCGGAGCGACAATTACAAGCAAGGGCTTTCTTGAAGCGGTCAGGAATGCTATAATGAGTCATGAGTAACTGCATTTTTTGTAAAATTATTGCAGGAGAAATACCAAGCAAAAAAATCTATGAAGACAATGAAATGCTGGGTTTTCTTGATATAAATCCTGCCGCTCCGGTGCATTTTCTTGTTATTCCTAAAAAGCACATCAATAATATAATGGAAATGGAAGCGCAGGATACGGCTCTGCTTGGCCGTATGTTTTACAAGGCGCAGGAGCTTGCCAAACAACAGGGCTGTGAAGAAAAAGGCGGACGTTTTGTAATTAATACAAAAACCGAAGGCGGACAGACTGTGGATCATCTGCATATTCATTTTCTTGGAGGCCGCGCTCTGGGATGGCCTCCTGGCTGAAGAGCGGGTATTTGGGGGATAAAATGGCTGTTGAAAAACATATTAATTTTTTTGAACTCCAGAAAGCGTCCGAGAAGCCGGGCTGTCCCCTCTGCAGAATAGTAAGCGACCGCGCGTACAGGTATATAGACAATACTCTGTTTGAACATGTCTCCGACCGCGGTTTTCGCGCCCTTTTCAGAGCGGCGGGAGGGTTTTGTTCATTTCACTCAAGGAACCTTGTCTCATTCCGGGACGGTCTTGCGGTTGCAATCCTCAGCCGGGATATTCTGGAAGACCGAATTGAATCTTTTGAAAGAAAGAGTATCTGGCGCCCAAAAGGCCGCTGTCCCGTCTGCATAGAACGTGAAAAAATTGAACAGGAATATCTTGATTTTCTGAACCGCTCGGACGGAAATTCAAACGAAGAAAAAGAACTGCGCGAATTCTTTTTGGCGTCGGACGGTTTATGCGCCCCTCATTACGCCGGTTTGCTTTTTACCCCTTCAGGAAAAAAAAGGCAGCCGCCCGTATGGCTTAGGAATTTTCAGGAACAAAAATTCAAACAGTTAATGACAAGGCTTGATAAATTTATTGAATTGTCCGCTTACGGCAGGCAGGATGAATTTGCCGCTCTAAACGAAAAAGACCAGGTTGTGTGGAAAGAAGCCGCCGCCTGCCTTAATGAGAATATATGGTAATTTAACGGTTTATCTTCTCTATCACCGGTACAAGAGCGCGAAGGCGTACAACCCTGCCGCCGTTGTAGGCGCGGTAGCGCTCTCCGTCATCGGAAAACGGACTGTCTTTTTCGCCGGGAAACGGAGCAAAACGCTTTTGCGTCCATTGAAGGGCAGGGCTGCTTAAAGAGACGTCTGCGCGAGCGGGATCGAAGTAAATGTAAGAATCATGAACCCCGCGTTCGGAAAGCGGCGCTTCATCCGTGCATTGCAGATAACGGATTACGCCCTTATTAAAGTCAACCGATTGTATAATTGCCGAGTGCGCAATTGCGCCGTCTGAATCCCTGAAAAGGAGGATGTCGGCCGGACGCAGATTGCGTATTTCGTCATTGACGGCGGTTATTTCGGGGCTTTTTGAGTTAAAGAAGGAAGTGCCGGCATAACGCGCAGGATCGCCGCCGCGCGGAACTCCGAGAGCGGAGCTTACGACTCTTCCAAGGTCAATTCCGCCCTGACGGCCGATATATGAAAGCATATGCCAGACAAAACCGGAACAGTCTATTCCTACATGGCCGATGCAGTAAAGATAGTTATAAACATCGTTATCCCGCGCGCCGTTTCCCGATGTTAAAACATAGGGACGGTGGGGAAGCCCTCTGTAGGAGCCTGCTTTCATGCGGGCGATATCGAAAAGATCATCGGAAAAACTCCAGCTTTGTTTTAGAATGTCAAAAATATAAACTCTTTCGCGTCCGGAAGATAAAGCCGATATGTACTCTTTAAAAGATTCTGAATCAAGTATTTCTTCTATAACAGGCCAGAGAATATCAGGTCCTCCCTTGCCTCCTTCAAAAAAATCCCATCCTGAATCAAGCAAAATATCGCGTTCATGGTTTTCCGCAAAAGGCAGGCGGATATTTACAATTCTGCCGTCAATAATTCTTGTTTTAAAACATTGCCTGAAAGCTTCTTCTATGACGCGTTCAATCCCGTTTCCCCATATCCTGGAAGGATCGGAAAAAGAGACAAGCGAATCAGTCTGTGCTCCGCATACCTGTGTAACGGCGAACAGCAGGGTAAGGATTATTTTCAGGCGGAAAGCCGTATTGTCCGTATATGGTTTAATATTTCCTTTCAATTTCAGCTGATCACCTCGTTTTTCTCGATATCTTTAAAATAACGGACAGTTTTTGTTTTAAGCTCTTCTGTCGCTTCCTCATCGCATACAATGACCGCTTCCGGGTGCATCTGAAGGCAGGATAACGTCCACATATGGTTTATGCCTTCTTCAACAACCGCGCGTAAGGCGCGCGCCTTGCTCCGGCCGGTTACTATAATTACCACTTCTCTCGCGTCCATTACAGTTCCCACTCCGACAGTTAATGCGGTTCCCGGCACTTTTGAAGGGTCGCCGCCGAAAAAGCGCGAATTGGCCGTTTTGGTTTCTTCCGTGAGGGTTTTGATTCTTGTTCTGGAACAAAGGGACGAACCCGGCTCGTTGAATGCAATATGTCCGTCGCCGCCCATGCCGCCAAGGAAAAGGTCAATTCCACCTTCAGCGGCTATTGCTTCTTCGTAAAGTTTACATTCCTTTTCGGGGTCTTTTGCCATTCCGTTCAGGATGTGTATGTGTTTTTGGTCAATATCAATATGTTTAAACAGGTTTTCCGCCATGAAGTAATGATAACTTTGAGGATGACTCGCTTCCAGTCCGACATACTCATCCATATTAAAGGTGCGTACATTTTTAAATGAAAGTTTCCCTTCATTGTGCATTTTAATAAACTCACGGTAGATGCACAGGGGGCTGGAACCTGTGGGAAGTCCCAGTATAAAAGGTTTGTCCCTGCAGTTTGATATTTTGCCCGCGATATATCCCGCAGCCCAAAGGCTTGCCTTTTCATGGTTTGCCTGGATTATTATTCTCATTAATCTCTCCTCATTTTGTTTTTTCCTTGATAATTTTTCCGCCGATCATTACATAATTGATTTCATAATTTTTATCGAACACTGTTATATCCGCGAAACGGCCCGGTATAATAGCTCCCTGATTGCTGTACCGCATAATATTTGCGGGATTCACGGATGCTGTTTTTACGGCGTCTTCAAGGCTGAAACCTGCCGCGACTAGATTTTTTATTCCCCGGATCATTGTTAATCCCGAACCCGCTATCACATTATCGGCCTTGCGTAAAAAAACGCCGCCGCTGAAGTAGACTTCTTCGTTATTTGCATAGAACGGACCCTCTTTCTGCTCGGTAGGCTTAAGCCCGTCTGTAACAAGGACAATCTTGTCTATCGGTTTGTTCCTTAACAGCAACTTGAAAAGGTCGGGGTGAACATGGAATCCGTCGGCGATAATTTCACATGACATTTCGGGATGAATAAGAATTGCTCCGACAGCGTTGGGGTTACGGTGGTCCAGCCTTCTCATTGCATTAAAGAAATGCGTGGAATGCAATATACCCTTCTGCATCCCCTCTACCATATTGTCATATTCCGCGTCGGTATGCCCTGCCTGCAGAACAATCCTCTTTTTTATGCAGAATAGAGCCAGTTCTCCCATGTGCTTTAATTCGGGAGCCACTGTCATATTGACGATATGACCGTTTGATGCTTCCCATAGTTGTTCCATAAAGTCGAGGTCTACAGGCTGTACAGTTTCAGGTTTTTGTACGCCGAGCCTTGACTGAGAAATAAACGGACCTTCCAGATGAAGCCCCATAATACGGGCTCCTTCTTCCCTGCCGACCGCCGCGGCGATTTCTCTTACCGCCTGCAGCATTATGTCAGGCTCGGCGGGATAAAGAGTGGGGTTAAAAGCGGATACCCCCCATTCAGCCAGAAGCCTTGACATTGCAAGAACCGACTCAGTCCCCGCCGTTTCATTTTTTACGGCGTCCTCGGTTCCGTAACCGCCGATACCGTGGATATGAGTATCAATAAATCCCGGGGAAATATATGCGCCTTCAACGTCAATACATTTTACAGAGCTGCCGTAATTTCGCTGTTCAAAACGTTTCTGTGAGAACACGTCTGAAATTAACCCGTCTTCCGCAAGCACCGCGCAGTGCTCCATAGTTGAGAAACCTGTAAGGACAGTCCCATTATAAAAACAAACTGAATTCATACTTTATTTAATTATACCCAATAAACATTTCTTATTCAAAATTTTTATTTGGAATTGAGCGTTAATATTAAACAATTTCTTGGGAAAAGCGGAAAATTGAAGATAATACACTTTTTAAAAACGTAATTCTAAAGGCTTCTGTCGTTATCGTTTTAGAACTGAAACAACTCTTTCAAGAACCTTTTTTCTGTCAAGCGGCTTGACAATATAGCTCTTGGCTCCCATTAAAAGACATTTTTTAACAACATCTTCTTTACCTAAAGCGCTGACCATTATTACATTGGCTTGTTTATCAAATTCAAGGATTTTTTCCAATGCGGACACGCCATCCATTACAGGCATGGTAATGTCCAGTGTGACTAGATCAATATTGGGATGCAGAGCTTTGTACTTTTCAAACCCCTGTGCTCCATCAGCAGCAGTATCCGCTACATCAAAACCTTCTGATGTGAAAATTTGTCCAAGCTGTTTGGCTATGAACATTGAATCATCAACAACAAGGACACGGTATGGTACACCTTCCGGTTTAATCCCTTCAGCTGTTTTTTCATTGATATTGGGCAAATCAGTCTTTGCTATCATGCAGTACGCTCCTTTTCTAAACTATATGACATAATTAAAAATAAGTCAAGTGTGATAGTTACCATACTATATAAAAATTGACGATTTTTCCTTAGGTTAAAGCTAAAAATTCAACCTTCTAAACCCTGCCTGTTTCCGGTATAAACCGCGCCGAAAGGGGTAATTTTCCCTGAAACCGCAGATATTACCGGTTTTTCAGCCAAATTACCTGCTTCCCTGTAAGTGCCGCCAGCGTAAAAGCCATAATCCCGCGGCAATAATGCGCAGCACGAAGATAATCGCAAATGTAAAGCGTAACCCGTTTAAATCACCGCCAAGCGCGTGGTATAAAGCTACGCCGGCTACGGGCATGACCGCATTGGAAATGCAGATCAGGCAGGCAAAAACCGCCATTGAGAAACTGCGGTATTCTTCGTCAACTACCTGTAAAAGGCATTGAAACAGGTTTAATGTAATTGTGGCAAAAGGTATATGCGATATCGTGTGGAATGCCAAAAAAGCGTACGGACCGATAACGCCAGGCAAACTGACCGCTGCAACTATGGAAACGGGACAGAGGCTTAAGCCTATAATACCGAAAGTGAACGGCAGCACAACGCCGTGTTTTTCGTTCTTGAAACTCCAGAATTTCAATGTTATTAACTGCATAGCGGTCGCCCCAACCGTTACAAATCCAAGTTGAAGTTCGTTCATATTCAGGTATTTTACCTGGCCTATAAAGTACAATGTCCAGTCGAAATGCCATGTTATATGGAAAAACAGCGCCGTAGCGGCAAACAGCAAGAACGGTCTGTTGTGAATCAGGCTTTTTGCGGCATTTTTAATTTCCGGTAATGTAATGCGTTTTGGCGTATTTTTCCTTACCGCCTGAAATTTTTTGAAATTATACGCAGCCAGCAGAAATAACAATGCTGAGCCTATAAAAAATCCCTGATGAGCTGTAATTTTCCCGTTTGTATTCCTGATATGCGCCAAAATTGCACCGACTATTAACGGCGACAGCATACTGAAAAATAAAAATACATAGGTTCTGGCTGTAAGAACCTTGTTGCGCGCTTCCTTGTCTATAACATCGGGAAAAAATGACTGCCACGCTACATTGTACAGAGCTATCGCTCCGCTTGCGAATGAAAGAAAGACAAGGTAAAAAAAAACCGAGTATCCGGCGGTAAACGGCGACAGGCTGCCGATAAAGTAACCAAGCGCCGCCGCGGACAGGGTTGCCAATACCATCCGTTTTTTATTATGCAGACTGTCTGTAAACAAGCCTCCTGGAATTAATACCAGCAGATTAAATATCTGCGGAAGAAAGAACACAAGACTTAACTGGAAATCATTTGCGCCCAAACGCACTGCGAACAGGTTGTGGGTGTTTGATGCTATAGTAGTCGCGCTTCCCACAAGAAAGCCGTCCACTGCATAACGGGCAGCCGCCGGATTTCCCTCCGGAAAATTTTTCAGGCGGCTCCAAAGATTTTTAAACACAAAATATCTCGCTTTTAAACTATGCCGATCTTGTTCGGTAACAGGGAATTGCGGTTATTGAGGTATCGTATCTTAGACGCCGACTACGGCTGTAACCTGGGGTATTTCCTTTTTGAGATAATTTTCAATTCCGATTTTTAAGGTCATCTGCGACATCGGGCAGTGGCCGCACGCTCCGGTAAGTTTCACCGAAACAATTCCGTCGTTGTCTACCGAAACAAATTCCACATCTCCGCCGTCAGCCTGTAATGACGGTCTGACATTTTCCAATGCAGCTTTTACCTGTTCTTCCATAATTATATTACTCCTTCGCCGTTTCTATAAATTAGCGATTCAAATCCCTTTATAGCCAGTGTGGAGTTTTACAAAGTAAAACTCCTAAGCTTAAAAATCTGAAGGATTTTTAAGCAACGGAGAGAGAGGGATTTGAACCCTCGGTACCCTTCCGGGTACACACGACTTCCAATCGTGCACCTTCGACCGCTCGGTCATCTCTCCATTAAAACATACTATTACAAATAGCATTGTTTCCATATCTTAAACAATCTACGGAGAGAGGGGGATTCGCCTTCCAGCCCTCAGCATCCTGCTTCGGGCTGGAAGACCGCCTGCGCGCTCCTCGGCGCATCCATGCGCCGAATTTATCTGTCAAGGCTTGCGCCTTAGCATTGTAACAGGAGCGCTCCGTTTCGAATCCCCAATTCATCTCTCTATTAAAACATACTATTATAAATAGCATTGTTTCTATATCTTAAACAATCTACGGAGAGAGGGGGATTCGAACCCCCGGAACCCATGAGGGTTCAACGGTTTTCGAGACCGCCCGATTCAACCACTCTCGCATCTCTCCTGAAAGTTAAAATACTCTATAGCATAGGGAACCTCTAAAAACTGAAGTTTTTAAAAATTATCTATATTATAGAAATTTTCCCTTTTTGAGGCTGACACGATTTGAACGTGCGACCTGCAGATCCGCAATCTGCTGCTCTATCCAGCTGAGCTACAACCTCTTGTCGGTTTGAATCCCCAATAAATTTGGCTGAGTTTTACATAGTAAAACTCTAAAATTAAAAAACGTTTTGCGTTTTTTAATACGGAGCAGGGGGATTCGTCTTCCAGCCCTCAACATCCTGTTTCGGGCTTACAGACCGCCTCCGCGCTCCCGGCACATCCTGCGCCGACTCTTTTTCTTAATGCTTACGCATTAACCGTTTAACAGGAGCGCTTCGGTTCGAATCCCCCTAAAAAATTTATGAAGTTTTACATAGTAAAACTCAAAAATTAAAAAACGCTTTGCGTTTTTTAATACGGAGCAGGGGGGATTCGAACCCCCGGTACCCTTTCGGGGCACAACTCCTTAGCAGGGAGCCCGATTCGGCCGCTCTCGCACCGCTCCAAGGAATCTTTCTAACTTAATAAGGCTTTCGCCTTGAAATTACTACAGGAGCGCTTCGGTTCGAATCCCCAACGAGCCTGTAATAATTAAAACAATCCTTAAAAAGGATTTTATCCGGTTTTTTACCGTAACGGAGCAGGGGGGATTCGAACCCCCGGTACCTTGCGGCACAACGGTTTTCAAGACCGCCTCCTTCAACCACTCGGACACCGCTCCGGAAAGAAGCTGTTTATCCGCAAAAACCCGCGCGAGCAGGGCGCAGAAAACATTAAAACAACACGCCTAGCATGGGAATTAAATACTAACAAAACAGGATAATTTGGTCAAGCGATGATATCGCCGCGATGGTAACGCTGCGCGCTTCTACCGCAGCTATATCCAGTGGCGGCAGTACATTATATTAAAAGGAAAAATTGACCTTTCGGACAGTTTTTCCAAAGCTTTTTCAAAACTAACCGAGTTTTGGAAAAGGCTTATATATTAATCTTCCCTATTGCTGTCTGACTGTCTGGCGCACCTGGCTGTCGCCGAAATTATCTATGGACTTTACAAGCGTAAGCCAGTAGTTCGCTTCATTTTCTGAAGTGTATGGTCCAAGGCGCACACGGTACAATATTTTACCGTCAACTTCGCGGTTTTCGATAATTGACGTAAGCCCGTTTGACGACAGACGTTCTTTTACGTCTTCGGCTCTGACCATTGAAGAATAAGCGCCGGTCTGTATCCAGTAATCATTTACTGTTTTTGCGGCAGTTTTTCCCGATGAGGCGGCAGTCTTTTTAGGGGTCGAAGCCGGCTGTTTAACTGTTGTGGTTTGAGTTTTAGCGGGCTGCTGTACTGCAGAAGCCGGTTTTACGGTTGTTGCCGTAACCGTTTGTGTTTTTGATGTATCTTCGGGAACAGCGGCGGTATTGGGTCTGGGTATTTGGATAGTAAGGCTGTCCCCATCATTTTTATCTATCGTAATTGGGTCGGGATTTCCGTCAATATAAATTTTAGTTTCATTGGAATTATTTATAACAGGCTTTGAATAAGTTTCATTTACGGTTTCAGCAGGTCTAAAAGTTCCGGTCAATTGGGAGGCTGAAGAAAAGACGGTTTCCTGCGGCTGTACTTTCGGCGTAAGCATTATTATTGCCGAGGCAATGGTTACAAGTAAAAATACACCGGTTGATACGGCGACCAATAACAGTTTTTTTTGTTCTTTTTCCATGTTAACAAATCCCCTCTAAAATCATGTCAATCCGGTGTTCCAGTTTTTGCTGTAGTTTTCGGGAGCCGGATAGTCCCGGGTTTCCTACTCTATTAATTTCGGCGTTTGCGGACAAATATTGAGAGTTGAAATCTCTCTGACTGGAAAAACGCTTGAGGATTTCATGCCACGAAAGCCTGTCCCGCCGTTTTGCCCTTAAAAGCCTCGTTAAAAACGGAGCTGTTACAAGGATTATACGGTCAAGTTTGCCGAAAACCTCCGATTTGTGAAGGAGAGCGGCATTTATTACACAGGTTTTTCCTTTATTTTCCGCTGTCCATTCGGCAATAAGGCGGTTTACAGGCGGATGTACTATTGATTCAAGAAGTTTTAATTTTTCGGGATTGCCGAAAACACGATGTCCTAAAAGACGCCTGTCAAGGGAACCGTCAAGCTTTTGCAAGTCGGAGCCGAAGCGGGCAAAAACCGCGGTTTTTTCGGCTTCCAGTACATGGTAGCCGAGTTTATCCACATCCAGAACAGGGAATCCTTTTTTCTCAAGTATAGAAGCGACATGATTTTTTCCGGAACAGTATTTTCCCGCTAAACCTACAAGCATACTATTATAAATCGGCAAATTTTACATCTGGCGCTACAGGTGTTTTTATCTTATAATCATGTATATGAAAAAACAAATCATTTTTTCCTGTATTTTAATGATTTTAGGTGTTTTGTCATTTATGATCGGGTTAAAACCTTTTGGACTAATGGCTGCATGGCAGGAAAAAACAAAAAAAACGGAAATAACAGAGGAAACTGAAGTTAAAAAAGAGCCGGAAGTCAAGGTTGAAAAAGAAGAAAAGGTAAAAGAGGTAAAACCAAAAGTCGATAAAAGCATACAAAAATCGCTTACAAATAAATCCGAACAAATTATGGAAGTATGGTCTGCGCTTAAAACAATCCGCGGAACAGTAAATGTCCTTCAGTCAATAGACGCAAAAACAGTTTTTGTTGTTACAAATCCTGTAGAATCTCTTACTCCGTTTGATAAAATACTGAACAATATTTCCGGTTTATTTCAATTTTCGTACGGAGTTTTAATTTTTGAAAAAACATTTCTGGCAATTTCGGTTTCTTTAATTTTTATGATCTTAATTCCGTTATGTGTTTTGATAACTATTTCAATTATTTGGAAAAACAAGGATAAAAAAGAACCGTACAAGATAGTCATTGTATCCGTCTTAATCAGCATTGTTGTGCTGTTCGCTGTTCCCGTATCCCTTAAATTATCAGCCGTTATTGAAGAAAAAGCGTTATCTGAAAATGTAAACAGCCTTGTTTCTTCCATAAATGAAAACAAGGAGAATGCCGTTAAGCTTGAAAGTGAATTGAGAGGGCTTAGGAGAGTCGCCACAACAATTATGAATAATGTCTCTAAAGCCAAAGAGGTATGCGATACCGCTATAAAAGACATGATACATTATTTGATATTTTTTAATATAATATACATACTGATTCCGCTGTTGGCAATCTTTGGGCTTTATAAAATTACCGGATTTTCCGTAAAAATGATAATGGCAAGATAGGCAGTATGGATATAAAAAGTACGCTGTATACAATTCCCGGCATCCTGCTTGGATTGACGGTTCATGAATTTTGCCACGCTTTTTGCGCATGGAAACTGGGCGACAGCACAGCGCGCGATCAGGGAAGGCTCACTTTAAACCCTCTTAAACACATTGATATTGTCGGGTTTATTTTTATTATTATCGCAGGTTTCGGATGGGCTAAACCTGTACAGTTTGATCCTTGGCAGCTAAAGAACTACCGCCGGGATAAAGCGCTGATAGCGGCTGCCGGTCCTTTTTCAAATCTGGTATTGGGAACAATACTGGTCTTTATCATTAAGGCAATAATTTTTTACTATGGGAAAACCGGTTCAGACATCAATGTGTTTCTTGAAAATTACTTATTTAATGTTTTATTTATAGCCGCGTCCATTAACTTCGGGCTTTTTATTTTTAACCTGATTCCGATACCGCCTCTTGACGGCAGCCATATAGTTTTTTCCGGACTTAACCTTAAATTTGAGACGGAAGAAAAAATCAGAAAGATCGGGATGCCCGTTTTAATACTTATTTTGCTTATTCAGAATTTTTTGGATATAACCATTATCCCGATTGGCTATATGATCGAAACCATTATGGTTTTTCTTTTCAGAATCTAACGCGGGGCTTTTTAGGTAATTTGTTTGAGTTTCAGGTCAAAATAATCATAGAAAATAACAGATATATAAAATATTTTCCTTTCTAATTCGTCTATACTGGTATAGGAGAATGAAAAATGAGAAGAAACTTTAAATTGAGATTTGCCGGTTTAATCGCAATTCCGGCTATGGTTGCCGTATTCGGCGCAGTTGTGATGCTGCTGTGGAACGCTCTTTTACCGCGGATTTTCACCTTTCCGCAAATAAACTACCTGCAGGCGGCAGGACTGCTGATCTTGGCGCGGCTGCTTTTCGGCGGTATAGGCGGCGGCAGGCGGATCCATGCTCCATACGGGCGGGACGGGCTTCATCATAACGAACTTCGGGAAAAATGGATGAACATGAGCGAGGAGGAACGCCGAAAATTTATCGAAAAAGAAAAGGACTTTTTTAAGTTTAACAGGGATTTTTCGCGCTTTCATGATTTCTTTACAAACGGTGAAAAACCGGAACAGAGCGGGGTATAAATATGTTAATTAATACTGTAAGCGTCCTGCTTGTTATATCGTTAGCTTTTGTATTCGCTACTGTAATTTTTACGGCTTGTACGGCGTTGTTTGTTTGCATAAAAAGCTGAAAAAGGAGAATGACAATGAGTAATCCGGTTATCATCGCGCAAAACCTGACCAAGCGGTACAAGGGAGCGGATAAACCTGCGGTGGACGGCATAAGTTTTTCCGTAGGAGAAGGGGAGTTTTTTGCCTTTCTTGGACCAAACGGAGCAGGGAAGACGACTACGATTTCTATGCTTACAACAACCCTTTCCAGAACTTCCGGGGAACTGCGTATCGCCGGATTCGATGTGGATACGCAGGCGCGCCTGGTGCGCGAAGAAATAGGGATTATTTTTCAGCAGCCAAGCCTTGATCAAAACCTAAGCGCGGAAGAAAACATCCGTTTTCACGCCTGCCTTTACGGAATGTGCGCTTACCGTCCGGCTTTCAGGCTGATGCCCGCGGCATACCGCAGGAAAGTACTGGAGTTAGCTGACATAGTCGGACTTGAAGACGTATTGGGAAAACCTGTTAAAAAACTTTCAGGCGGTATGCAGCGTAAACTGGAAATTATTCGCAGTCTGATTCACACGCCGCGCGTGCTGTTTCTTGATGAACCGACTCAGGGGCTTGACGCGGTCAGCCGGCGCGGGCTGTGGGACTACATCAACACGGTGCGCAGCCAGTACGGAACCACGGTATTTCTAACCACTCATTATATTGACGAGGCGGAAAATACCGATACGGTATGCGTTATTAACCACGGAAAAATCGTCTTTTTAAATTCGCCGGATGAAATGAAGCGGAATCTGATTAGGAAGGAGCTTATCATTGACGCGGACGACCGTAACGCGCTGAAAGCGGAACTGTCCGCGCTGCGCCTCGTTATGAGTGCAAACGGCAGAGTTATTGTTCCGTTTCAGGGGCGCACGGCGCAGGAATTAATCGCGCAGATTAAAACGCCCCTTTCGGTCTTGAAAATCCGCGACCCTTCGCTGGAAGACGCGTATGTGGAATTATTGCAGAAAACAGAAACAGGAAGCGCAAAATGAACGATACAATTTTAATTCGCAAGAAATCCCGTATTTTCAGGGAACTTAATACTGTCATCACCGTAATGGCGCGTGATATTACGCTATTCTTTAAATCCTTGGCAACGCCGATTATGAGCGTGGCCATGCCCCTTGTTATGATGGGCATGATCGGCGGTAGTCTCGCGCAGAATATGGCTTCCTCATTGGACTTTCAATTCGGAACCTTTATGCTGATTGGAATGCTGGTCAATATGCTGTTTATGATGACCTCAATGAATATGACCAGTTTTGTTGACGATCATCAAACAGACTTTATTCAGGAAATGCTTGTTTCGCCGGTATCCCGCTATTCTTTGGTAGTCGGTAAAATTTTCGGCTCCATGTTCGGGGCGATTCTAAGCCTTGCAGGAACGCTGATTGTCGGTTTTGTTATGGGCATTACGCTGAGCGCCGGACAGCTTTTGTTAATCCTTGCCCTGTCGCCTCTTATGTGTCTTTCAGGCGGCGCGCTTGCGATGATACTTATCGGGCTTATCAAAAACAAAACCGCCGCCAATATGGCAGTGTCGCTCATTACCCTGCCGCAAATGTTCCTGTCAGGCGCGATTATTCCGATTAACCAGTCGTCGGGCGCGCTCTTTGTTATAAGCCGTATGCTGCCTATGACATACTGCCTTGACCTGACCCGGGCTGTGGTTTATTCGGGAACGCCCGAATATGACAGCGTAGTGATGTTCAATCCGCTTATTAACTGCGCCGTTATTATTACGCTTACAATACTGTGCCTTATAATCGGGACTTTCTTTTTCGCGCGGTCCGAAAAAAACAGGTAAACGGAAGCTAATGGCGAACAAAACGGCGGAATTGTTCTTAAGCTTGAAACAGCGGCTGTTAAGATTCATCCGCGCAAAGGTAAATCTTCTTGAGGACGCCGAGGATATACTGCAGGAAGTGTTTTATCAGTTTGCGCGGGTGAATACCCTTGCCGATCCTGTAGAAAACGCCGCGGCATGGCTATACCGCGCCGCCCGCAATAAAATTATAGATCATTACAAAAAGAAAAAAGACGAGCCGCTTCCTGTTTTGTACGAAGATGAAGACGAATATGTTTTAGATGAGATCGCGGATATTATCAATGCCAAAGAGACGCCTGAAACGGAATATTTGCGTTCTTTGTTTATGGAAGAAATACAAAACGCCATTAACGATCTTCCTGAAGAACAGCGTGAAGTTTTTGTCATGACTGAGTTGTTTGATTTTTCGGTAAAGGAGGCTGCGGAAGAAACCCATGCGCCTGTTAACACCGTTCTTTCGCGCAAGCATTATGCGGTTAAATTTTTACGCGGTCGTTTACAGGAATTGTACTTTGACGTTATAGGAAATCGCAATAATAAAAACTGACACAAGGGATCGGGTCATTTTCCCGCGTAAATTACTGGTTATTAAATTTATCCGCGGCGCCGATGAATGCGTCTACCAGCGCCGGGTCAAACTGGGTTCCTCTGCCTTCGGTGATAATACGCACGGCTTCCTCGTGGGAAAATGCCATTTTGTAGGGGCGCACCGAGGTAAGCGCGTCATATACATCGGCAATCGCCATGATGCGCCCAAGCAGGGGTATTTCGTTTCCTTTAAGCCCGCGGGGATATCCTGAGCCGTCCCATTTTTCGTGATGGCTTGCGGCAAAAATTTTCGCGTAATCCAAGAAATCGCTTTCCTTTGCCAGAGTTTCAATCTTTTCAATAATCTGCTCGCCGAAGCTTGCGTGTTTTTTCATTTCAATAAATTCTTCTTCAGTTAGTTTTCCCGGTTTCTTGAGTATGCTGTCCTCTATGGATATTTTGCCTACATCGTGAAGCTGGCTGGACTGGAGCAGCATATCCACGTCCCAGCCCTTTGTTTCCTCAGGGTATATGCCGCTCCTTTGAATTTCCTCCAGCATGATTTTTATTCCCCGCTGTGTCCGCTCTATGTGTCCGCCTGTTATGTCATCGCGGCATTCCACCAATTCCGCCATTGTTTTTAAGAGGGCGTTTTGCATATCCAAAATGCTTTGCGTTTTTTCTTCCACCATTTTTTGCAGATTTTCATTAAAGTACTGCAATTCCTTCCGCTGGCCTTCAACCAGCAGGTGTACCTCAATACGCTTAAGAAGCAATGCAGGGTTAAACGGCTTTGTGATGTAATCAATAGCGCCCAGGGAAAGTCCTTCCAATTCATCATCGGATTCGTTTTTCGCGGTTAGAAAGATAACAGGAATATTTTTAGTTTCCGGATTTAACTTGAGTATCTTAATCGCTTCATAGCCGTTCATTTCCGGCATATCAATATCCAGAAGAATTATTGCTGGGGTGTTGTTTTTTAACAGGCTGAACATTTTTGCCGCAGACGGCGCGGTGGCGACTGTATATTTTTCTTCCAAAAAATTATTTCCGATTTTAAGATTGGCAAGGTTATCGTCTACAAGTATAATCAGTTTCTTGTCGTTTTCCATGTCTGCCTCCTAATTTTCCTAGGTAATAAAATCTTCGACTATTTTTACGGCGTTATCAAATTCCGTCATGAATACCTGGTCGGAAATTTGTTCGATGATTTTTTTTAGGTTTGAATCCTGCGCCTGCTTGTCCAGCGTATTTAATATGCGTTTTATCTCAGGAATTTTTTGGGATTTAAGGGCGTCCGCAAGTTCGTGAAACAGTCGGGAATGGGCGTCGGAGAGCGGAGGAATATCCTGATATTCAATCTTACCCGGTTCCAGCGCATTCTGAATATTTTTAACCAACTCGGTAAGCTGCTTTAAAAAGTCGGGCAGACTTTTGCGGATAAAGGCTGTATCTCCCGCCTTCCCAACGGCTTCAAGTCCCGCCGCCATAAACGATATTTCCTGCGCGCCGATAGAAGCGGACGCGCTTTTAAGGGCGTGAACCTGAGTAACAAACGCGTTTAGGGTATCCGCTTCCGGCGTTTTTTGCAGCAGCGGCAGCCGTTCGTTTACATCATTGCAGAACAGGGATAACACTTTTACATAAGTGGTTACAGTTCCGCCTGTCATGTAAATACCCTTTGCGACGTCAACGCCGGGAATGGAATTAAGTAAAAAATTTGAAATTGGCAATGAAGAATTGGAATTATTATCCTGTAATTGTTCATCATTCCCCTTTGTTTTTTTATTTATTATTTCATCTTTTTCACTTTTTATATCTCTTTTATCTTTCGGTATCCAGCGGTTAAGTATTTCGTCCAGTTTGGAAACGTCTATCGGCTTGGAAAGAAAATCATTAAAGCCCTTTTCGATAAACATCTCCCGCATTCCCACAACGGCATTGGCGGTCAGCGCTATTATCGGCATGGTACGGAAAAGCTCGCTCTTTAGCGCTCTGATAATTGCCGTCGCTTCAATTCCGTCCATTTCAGGCATCATGTGGTCCATGAACACAATGTCGTACTTCCGATTCTCCGAAACAGAGCGCTTTACAAGTTCCACCGCCTGTAAACCGTTAAGGCAGGTGTCCACTGTTACGCGATATGGCGCAAGAAGGCCTTCAACTACCTTTAGGTTTGTCGCAATGTCGTCTACCACAAGCAGCCTTGCGCCTGGGAATGTGAAGCGTATTACGCCGGAACTTTTTATGTATCCTTTATTGTCCGCCCTGCCGTTTAACACATTGGAAATAGACAGGGACTGCACCGGTATGGAAACAAACCGCACATCGGGTATGTAGGCTTCGGTTCCCCATTCAATCATCAGGGCGAGGGGCGGCTTTTTCCCTCCACAGAAAGCTGTATCCGGCTGTTCCATAAGCGGCTTGATATTTTCATAAAGACCGTAACTTGAAAACACATAAAACCATTCTTCCCGGCAAAGAGAGACGGCAAAATCATCCTGAGCTGTCGCCGTAATATGCGGAACGCCCATATTTTCCAGAGTCCAGCGTACCGATTCCGCGTAGTTGATCCTGCGTTCATAGATAAGCACCTTCTTTTTTTCAGGCTCCTCTACAACGGCGAAGGGCGTTTCGGATTCTATGCCCTGCGGGATAACTGCGGTGAATACGCTGCCCTTGCCGTATTCGCTTTCCACGCTGATATCCCCGCCCATTGCGGTACAGAGGCTTTTGGTAATTGCAAGCCCAAGCCCGGTTCCTTCGATACCCTGGTTTTTCTTTACGTCCACTTTTACAAACTCGTCGAATAGTTTCGCCTGATCCTCTTTCTTAATCCCTCTTCCGGTATCGGACACGGCTATTCTCAGCCAGACCTGTTTGGAGTCCCGCTTGTCAACCGTAATGGTCAGACCGACATGGCCTTTCTCCGAATATTTTACCGCGTTGGAAAGGAGGTTAAGAAGAATTTGGCGCAGACGCACCTCGTCTCCGATAAGACTGTTGGGAATTTTTCCGTCTATGTTGGTAAAGAACCGCAGGGGTTTTTCCATAAGCCGCGTGCGGATAATATTTACCGTGTCGTTTATCAGCGATGAAAGCAGGTAGTTTATGGGGATTATTTCCAGTTTGCCCGCTTCAATTTTTGAGAAATCAAGAATATCGTTAATGATAGATACAAGGTTACTCCCCGCCTGTTTGATGTCCTGCGCGTAACCGAGCGCGTCGCCGGAAAGTTCTTCCCTAAGCAGGAGTTCCGCCATACCGGTAACCGCGTTCATGGGGGTTCGGATTTCATGGCTCATCTTCGCCAGAAAATCGCTTTTTGCCTGCGAAGCGAATTCTGCCTTCCTGTTTGCCTCAAGCAGACGAAGGTTATATCCCGCCATTGCGTTTTCCAAACGGGCGATAAAGATATTTATTACAATGAGCAGGAACAAGATAAGGAACAGCATACCGAAAAATACGGTGTTCATTGCCTGATTGAGCGCAAAAAACCCCGGCAGCGGATAACTGACGGTCAAATACCATTCCATCGCCGGTATGGGGTTTACAAGGTATATTTTTTTATCGTAGATAAAACTGCGGTTTTCTCCTTCGGAAAGCTCACGCGCGGCGCTGATCAGTTTTTTTCCGGTTTCACCCAAGTGTTCGTCAAGCCGGACTTTATTTTCAACCAGATTATAATCCACCGCTGAAGTGATTTCATTGTATTTATTGAACATATACGGCGTGATATTTTTATCGAATTCACGGTAACTGGAAGCCACAAAATTTGAAAAGTCAGTCAGGTCTATTCCCGTGCCGAGCATTCCTATAGGCTTTTTTTCCGTATCGGAGGTAAACACAGGGACATTGACCCAAAGGTTAATTTTATCCAGATTGGGATTATAATTAATGTTAAAATTAAACCTTTCAGTTTCGTATAACGTTAAATTGTACCAGTAAGACTCCGGGTCGTCAGGATTGACAATGTACGGAGGGTTTCCTGTCGAGTAAAATATTCTGTCTATATCATTGACCCAGAAAACCATTTTATTGAGAAAATGTTCCTGATAAAGCTCAAATTCGGTATTTGCCTGAGATTCAAGAACCGGATCAGACGGATTCATAAAGTACTGCCTGATAACCGGAGTATCAGCCATTTTCAAAACAAGGGCAAGTTCGCTGTTCACCGCAGTCGCCAAACGCAGCCGAGTCGTTTCAGATGTTATGGAAAGCTGCTGTTCAATAAAAGAAATGTTGATTTGATGAGCGGAAATCGTAAATGCGGCGGTGGCCGCAACGGCGATAATCAGGAAAAGAATACAGGAGAAGATAAGAAAGGTTTTATTGACGAATTTTTCCAGTGATTTAAAAGGGTTTGAAATCATGTCCGCATTATCTCATCAATAATTTTAAGGGCATTGTCGAATTCTGTCATAAGCACCTGATCGGAAATTTGTCCGAGAATTTCCTTGAGTTTTGAATCCTGCGCCTGCCGCTCAAGCGTGTTCAATATGCGTTTTATCTCAGGAATTTTTTGGGATTTAAGGGAGTCTGCAAGTTCGTTAAATAGCTGGGAATAGGGAGCGAGAAGCTGGGAGTAGGGAATATTCTGATGTTCAGGTTTACCTGCTTCCATTGCGTCCTGAATATTTTTTACAAGCTCCGTAAGCCGCTGTGTAAAAGCCGGTAAATTTTCACGGATATATTCAATATCCGCGCTCTTGCCTGCGCTCTCAAGGTCTGCGGCTTCTTCGGGAATTTTTTCCGCTCCCATGCTTGCAGACGCGCTTTTAAGAGCGTGGAACTGGGTTACCAGCGCCGGCAAGGTATCCGCTGTAAGTGAATTTGCCTCCTTCGCTTTTTGCAGAAGCGGCAGCCGTTCGTTAACGTCTTTGCAGAACAGGGACAATACCTGCTTGTAAGCCGCCAAGGTCCCGCCGGTCATGGCAATGCCCCTTGCGGTATCAACTCCCGGAATGGAATTAATTAAAAAATCAGAAATAAGAAATGAAGAATTAGGATTGTTATCCGATACTCTCTTATTTATAATTTCTCTTTTTTCTACCGGTATCCAGCGGTCAAGCATTTCGTCCAGTTTGGAAACGTCTATTGGTTTGGAAAGAAAATCGTTAAAACCGTTTTTAAAAAACATCTCTCTCATTCCCACAACGGCATTGGCTGTCAGCGCAACAATGGGAATTTGCCGGCGCATATTATCGCCCTTAGTTTCGCCTGCGGAAAAACCCGCGCCGTTTTCATCTTGTTGTTCTTTTTCCCATGCGCGGATTACCGCTGTCGTTTCAATTCCGTCCATTTCAGGCATCATGTGGTCCATGAACACAATGTCGTACTCCAGATTCTCAGAAGCCGCGCGTTTTACAAGTTCTACCGCCTGTAAGCCGTTAAGGCAGGTGTCCACTGTTGCGCGGTATGGCGCGAGAAGGCCTTCAACTACCTTTAGGTTTGTCGCAATATCGTCTACCACAAGCAGCCTCGCGCTTGGGAAAGTGAAGCGGATTATGCCGGAACTCTTTATATATCCCTTATTGTCCGCTTTGCCGTTTAGAACATTGGAAATAGACAGGGACTGCACCGGTATGGAAACAAACCGCACATCGGGTATGTAGGCTTCGGTTCCCCATTCAATCATCAAGGCGAGGGGCGGCTTTTTCCCTCCGCAGAAAGCTGTATCCGGCCGCTCCATAAACGGTTTGATATTTTCATAAAGACCGTAACCTGAAAATATGTAAAACCATTCCTCGCGGTACAAAGCGGACGCAAAATCGTCATTATCCGTTACCATAATATATGGAACACTCATATTTTCAAGAGTCCAGCATACCGACTTGGCGTAATTGATCCTGCGTTCATAGACAAGCACCTTCTTTTTTTCCGGTTCCTCTACAGCGGCAAAAGGCGCTTCGGATTCTATACCCTGCGGGATAACTGCCGTGAATACGCTGCCCTTGCCGTATTCGCTTTCCATGCTGATATCTCCGCCCATAGCGATGCAGAGCCGTTTGGCAATTGCAAGCCCAAGCCCGGTTCCTTCAACGCTTTGGTTCTTCTTCATGTCCACCTGGATAAATTCGTCGAATAGTTTTGCCTGATCCTCTTTCTTAATCCCTCTTCCGGTATCGGCTATTGTAATCCTGAGCCGGACCTGTTTGGAGTCCCGTTTGTCAACCGTAATGGTCAGACCGACATGGCCTTTTTCCGAATACTTTACCGCATTGGAAAGGAGGTTAAGGAGAATCTGGCGCAGGCGCACCTCGTCTCCGATAAGACTGTTGGGAATTTTTCCGTCTATGTTGGTAAAGAACCGCAGGGGCTTTTCCATAAGCCGTGTGCGGATAATATTTACCGTGTCGTTTATCAGCGATGAAAGAAGGTAGCTGACCGGTATTATTTCCAGTTTGCCGGCCTCAATTTTTGAGAAATCAAGAATATCGTTAATGATAGAGACAAGGTTATTCCCCGCCTGTTTAATATCCTGCGCGTGGCCGCGCACCTTGCCTGAGAGGTCTTCTCTAAGAAGAAGTTCCGCCATGCCTGTAATCGCGTTCATGGGGGTACGGATTTCATGGCTCATCTTCGCCAGAAAATTACTTTTTGATTCGGACGCATGAAGCGCAATTATAATCTGCTTTTCCAGTTCCTGAGTGCGTTCATAGACTTTTCTTTCCAGTCTTGCGTTGGATTGCTCAAGCCGCTTGTACATTCCGCTGAACCGCTGGGACAGGATAAAAACCATTCCGATATGAACCGCGAAGATGCTGTATGTAAAAAGCCTTATGGACATACGGAAGAACAAAGCGTCCAGAATGTCAAAATTACCGCATAAGTAACTTATTACCATGCCGATCAGGATAGCGCCGGTATGCAGGTCTGATATTTCACCGTCGTCTTCATGAATTTTTCTTTTATGCTTTTCCCATAAACGGAGGTTAATTATATAGTACACAAGAATATAGCTGTAATAGAAAAGGGCGGTTAAGTCCCAAATAAGTATAATTTCTTCTCCGTATTGATTGCAAAAAAAAGCTTGAGTCAGGCTGAGTAGTAAACAAAAGACTAGGTAGCCCCGGCTTATTTTTGTAATCCTTTTCATTCCGAGAGTCTCAAAGAATATGCCTAACATCGGAATTGCAAGCATCAGGGAACCGTATTCCATGCGTACGGTAATATCGGAATTCGGAATCAGTGAATAAATCCATTCCTGCCTGCAAACAATATAGATAAAGAGCAGAATTGAAAAAATGCTGAAAAAGAGGTTGAAAATTTCAGTCTTTTTCTTAATGGAAAGGTATAACACAAGGTAATAAACGCCGGTAGAGGCAAAGACGGCGCACAGGACTGTGTTTAAAAAATTGAACTGCCGCCTCTCAATGGCCTTGTAGTCGTCTATATACACCGGCGCTGTCTGAAAGAAAATTCCCGTGCCTAAATAAGTTGGATCGCCCAGTATCCGCAGGGATAAAATGTTGATTCCCGGAAGTATAAGGTAACTGTCCATCGGGAAATACACATTGTACCATGTGCGGTTTTCCTTTATTTTGCTTGTCTTATAAGGATACATCTCCGAGCGGACTAATTTTCCGTTAAGGTAAATTTCCCAGTTTTCTCCTATACCGGCGATAAAAAGACCCGGAACTATCGAGATATTTCCGTTAAGGTACGCTATAGCACTGCTGTCCATTTCAACCAGAACATTGATGGTAAATTCCTGCACGTCATTTCCCTTTGGTGAAAGATAGCGGCGTTTAGGGAGTTCCAGCGGAGAATCACTGACATGAAGGCTGGTAGTTTGGAAACGCTTCCATTTATATGACTCTTCCGGAATTGCCAGTAAATCGGAAGGATCAAAACCTTTTTTGATATAAGCGGGACACTCCCTTATATTCCGGTAAAGAGGGTTGTCGTCGCCTAACGCGGCCTTGGTCTGTTCAAACCATGAGTAAAGAATAAGAGAAATCATCGCCCCCGCGTAAAAGGTAAAAACAATGTATTTTGACAGTTTCTTTATATTTGACGTAATCATCGCCGGTCTCCCAAATTTAAACTTGTGCGCAGTCCGCGAACAACTCTATTGGTTAATTTTATTTTCAAGACGCAAAAATCGCCTAAAAGTTTGTCCTGCGGAAAATCAAAAAATCGGATAGAATACTATTCAACTTTAAACCGCGCTACCTCTTGTATTAACCTCTCAATGCTTTCGCGGTTCTTGGCGCTTATTTCGTTGACATGGTGTACCGCCACGTTCACTTGTTCCGCGCCGGACGCCATCTCGTTCATACTGCCTGAGATCTCCTGCGTTACCTTTTCCAGATTCTGGCTTTCATTCATTACTTCCTTGCTGCCATCAAGCATTTCTTCGCTGCCGCTCTTTACCTGCTGGGTAAGTTCGCTTAAACTGCTCGCGCTTTGCAAAACTTGTTTGCTCCCCTGTCCCTGTTCCTCCATAGCGTTGCGGATATTTTCTTCCTGATCCGCCACCGTATTTACGCTTGTGTCAATCGCTTCGAATCTTTTAAGTACGTTATCCGTTGAGTTGGTTATTTTTTTTATTGATTCCGCTATTTTTTTAAGTACAGTACCGATAGTTTTGGACTGCGCGCTGGAGCTTTCCGCCAGTTTGCGTATTTCACCTGCGACTACGGCAAAGCCCTTACCCGCCTCTCCGGCGTGCGCGGCTTCAATCGCGGCGTTCATCGAAAGCAGGTTGGTCTGGCTTGCGATGTTTTCCATTACCGCATTGATTTCCAAAAGCCCCTCGGACTCGTGCGCTATCTCCTGAATATTGGACGCCACTTCCTGCAATCCGGTCTTTCCTACTTTGGACGCTTCCTGTAACGTTTTAACATTGTCGGCATTGCTGACAAGCGTTTTAGTAACTGAATTGATATTGGCTACCATTTCTTCAATAGCGGATGACGCCTGGGAGACATTGCGGCTTTGATTTTCAACATGACTGTTTAGTTTGTTAATGTTCGTTATTACCTGTTCCATTGTGGCGTTGGTTTCAGTTACGCTGGCGCTCTGGTTTATGACTCTGCCCTTGATACTCTGTATATTGGCGGTAATTTGATTTATCGCCGTGGCGGTTTCTGTCATGTTGCTGGCAAGGTCATTACCGATGTTGTGCAGGCCCTCCGCTTCATTCTTTATAAGCAATACGAGGTCTTTGATTTTATTAAGAGTTTTGTTGAAGTAATATCCGAGATCGCCTATTTCGTCTTTGGTATTGACATCAACGTGCCGCGTTAAATCGCCTTCGCCTTCGGAGATGTCTTTGAGGGTTTCAGCTACGTGAACAATGGGTTTAGTGGTAATATCCAGTACAAAATATATAACCACCACTGATATTAAAAGAGCTATCACCGATAAAATGATGACAAATATCGTAATTTCTTTTACTTCTTTTAACACATAATCATCCGATGATGCAATCATTATGGTCCAAGTTATGTCAGAACCGCCTATCTGAAAAGGCATAAGATCAATTGACACGTCTGTTTTCAACACCTGCGAATGGCTTCTGCACTTAAATTGCTTGCCGTTAAGGACGGCATCGTTAGCTTCATCAAGATATTTACCGTATAATGTTTCCGCTTCTTTCAGTGTTTTACCGATTCGCTCCGGCACCAGATTCCCCATAATAAACCCTGAGTTGGTGTAAATGGACATAGCGACAATTTCATCTTCACCTTTAATGGTTTCTTCCACCTTAGGCTGCACCCCGTCAATAGTTAAAAGACAGGTTACATTACCGACTACTTCGTTGGTAATGGAATTAATAATAGGAACCCCTAACCTGAAAACATACGATTGTTTTCCAAGTATGGTGAAAGGCTGAGGCTGTTCCGCCCGGTCTTTACGCGCGTTGGGGCCGTTCAAATGATCCATTGTTTGTTGAACATTGAGGTTCGGCGTCGCGACAATCTCGCCTGTGTCTCTGCCCCAAGTCATCGCGTACTGCCCCGTGGCGGTCGAACCCGGCCGGCCTATGAAACGGGAATCCATGCCGTCAATGGCGTTAGGCTTAAAGACAGCGGCTATGCGCATAATGTTAGGCTGAGACTTCAGGGTGGACAGCAGTATATCGTCATACCGGTCGCGCCGCTCTAAAGGTTCGGTATTTTCAAAATCGCCCATTATGGCCGCGAGAGTGCGTATTACCTCGTAATATCTGTTTTCTCTGCCTTCCCAGTATTCAGCCTGCTGGTCATTCAGGTAGCTGATAACGTCAAGACTTTTTTGCAGAATAATGTTAGAAGCCTGCCTCAGCAGAATGATCGTAATAGTCCCCGCTACAACTACCACAATAGCGATTACAATAAGGCTCAATTTAAATTTTAGCTTCACTTAATTTCTCCTTTGAATTCCATATATATACTCAGTTCAATTTTTTTTCTTTTAATTACATAATCCAGTCTGTTTAACTTCTCGCATAGGTTATTCAGACTGTCGAATATCGAAAGCAGAAGCCTCATGTTGTCTTCCGGTTTGTCTATACTTAATTTTTTTTCTGTTTTATTTATATAACCGCACGAGCGATACTGTACTGTTTGGGTCATAATAATGCTTCCTTTTTATATATGGAAAAGCCTGTAAGGGCAATGATCACGCTTAATACTATAATTTTCCGCTTATATAAGGGTTTTGTCAAACGGAAATTCCCTCATTTTATCTATAAAAATATGTGTAAAACCCGCCGATTATGTAATAGAATTATTTTTGGGAGGTTTTTGAATGTCTGACAGCGATGATCTGGATCTTGACAGCGGTGATGCTCCGGAATCAGGCGGCGCTCCGAAAAAAAGAGGCGGAGGTCTCGGCAGTATACTGCCTACTATCCTCAAATTTGTGGCTATAGGTATCGGCGCTTTAATTTTTATCATTACTGTCTGCGTGATTACCTATAACATAATGAACAAGGGTGGTAAGTCTCAAACGGTTCTTCAGGACCCAACTTCGCCCTATGTAGGCACGCATCCGCAGTACAATTATTACGACATGATCGGTTCAATAACGACTAAAACGAAGGATTTTCCCGCCGCTTCAACGGTTACTGTGGAAATGATTATTGGTTACGATTTAAATGATTTGAACGCTTCCGCGGAATTGGTAAGCCGCCGTTATGAGTTAAGGGATTTTGTACGGCGTTATTTTACCGGAAAATACGCGTCCGATCTGGTTCCTGAAAGAGAAGACGAACTGAAGAAAGAAATACGGGAAATGCTTAATACCCGTTTTTTGGATGTGGCAAGAGCGCGGATCATACTGTTTAACAAATTAGACGTATCGGAAGCGTTTTAAACCTTAATCTTGCCAAGAAAATCGTTAAGGTTTATCATATATAGAAAAATCCAGGGGTAATTATGACAGAAGTTCTGTCTCAGGACGAAATAGATCAATTATTAACCGCAATAAATGCCGGAGAAACCGAGCCTGAGGATTTCAGGCCGGCTGCGGACAGCCGGAAAATAAAGATTTATGACTTTAAACGCCCCGACAAGTTTTCAAAAGAACAGATTCGCACTGTCTCAATAATGCATGAAACCTTTGCCCGTCTTACCACCACAAGTCTTTCGGCGCAGCTTAGAAGCATGGTTCATGTCCATGTCGCTTCCGTAGACCAGCTTACCTACGAGGAATTTATCCGCTCCATACCTACGCCTACCACTTTGGCGATTATCAATATGGACCCTCTCAAGGGCAACGCCATTCTGGAAATAGACCCCGCTATTACCTTTTCAATTATTGACCGTCTTTTCGGAGGTACGGGCGAGGGTACAAAATCGCAGCATGAATTGACGGATATTGAACAGTCCGTAATGGAAGGAATTATAGTCCGTATTCTGGGAAATATGCGCGAAGCGTGGACTACGGTTATAGACCTTCGCCCCCGACTCGGTCAGATCGACACAAATCCGCAGTTTGCGCAAATAGTACCGCCGACCGAAATGGTCGTTCTTGTAACGCTTGAAACTAAGGTAGGAGACGTGGAAGGAATGATGAACTTCTGTATCCCGTACCTTACCATAGAGCCTATTATCGGCAAGCTTTCGGCGCAATTCTGGTATTCGTCGGTAAGGCGCAATGCCACTACGGAAAACCTTAATGTTCTAAAGGAGAAGCTTGCAACAGTCGATGTTAATGTAACAGCTGAAATCGGAAAAATAAACGTGCCTGTGAGGGATGTGCTTTCATTGCAGATCGGCGATGTAATCCGGCTTTACAATACCCGTATAGGCGACCCCTATTCGCTGAATATCGGCTCAAGGAAGAAGTTTTTGTGCCGGCCCGGCATTATCGGAAAGAAAATTGCGGTTCAGATAACGCAAAAAATTGAAGAAGTCGGACAGGAAGAATTTGAAGAGCTTGCGTCCGAAGGAGAAGAATTATGATGAGTGATGGCGCCCTTTCCCAGGATGAAATAGACGCGTTATTGTCAGGTGTGGATTCATCTGCTCTAAGCGGCGGAAGCGCCGCGGCAGTCGCAAGTCCCGCGGCGGGCGCGGCAAGCGGCAGTTTTGACACCGCCGCTCTGGAAAAGTTTTTTTCCTCGACTACAGGCGCGCTTTCCGCCAATCTTGCCGCCCTTACCGGAACAACAGTATCCCTTGTAGGTCCTGAAGTTACTTCTTCTACGCGGGACAGTATGTTATCGATTATTCCGGGTATGGTAACCGTTGTAAATACCAATTTTACTTCAGGGTTCCCAGGCGAGCATTGCTTTATTTTCTCCGAAGAATCAGCCAAAGCTATTGCAAGTCTGATGACTAAGGAAACAGACATTCAGCTTGATGAGATGGCAATGTCTGTAATCGGTGAAGTTGTTTCCCAGATTGCGGGAACTCAAATAACAGCCCTTACGGACAAAACAGGAAATAAATCCATCGCTTCCGCTTCTCCGTCAGCGGCGAATGTTCCTAAAGCCGCCGCGGCGCTTCCCGCCGGTGAATTTGCCGTAATGACTTACGGTCTTGAAATGGGCGACGGGCTTTCCCACCAGATATGGGAAGTTTTAGGTCTGTCTCCCGCGGTCGATATTTCCCATAGTTTAAACGGCGGCTCTCCGGCTAAGGGGCAGATGGGCGGAATGAACGCGGGAATGCAGATGCCGAATATGGGAATGAACATGGGAGGTATGCAAATGCCGAATATGGGCGGAATGAATATGGGCGGTATGCAAATGTCTATGGGCGGAATGAACATGGGAGGAGGAATGTCTAACATGGGTCCGACAAATGTACAGCCGGTGCAATTTCCCAATCTGATGCAGCCGAAACTCGGCGCTCACGAGGCGGGCAATATCGGTTTAATCATGGATGTATCCATGGAGATGACTGTAGAACTCGGACGTACGCGCAAACTTATAAAAGAAATTCTGGGCATGGGCGAAGGCACAATTATTGAGCTTGATAAACTGGCAGGCGAGCCTGTTGACATTCTTGTTAACCATAAACTGATCGCAAAAGGCGAAGTTGTAGTCATTGATGAAAACTTCGGAGTCCGCGTAACCGAAATTGTGTCGCCGCTGGAACGCATCAACGATATGGGTTATAACTACTAAAGAAATAAAAAATAAAAGATAATAAATATAATAGTTATTATCCTTGTACTGAAGTTTCCGTAAAAAATTCCGATACAACGGAAAACCTGCGCGGTTAGCTTTTGCAAAGAAGATGACTATTCCCTGTGGATTATAGTCGGCATTTCCACATTGAAAGCTTTCAGAACGCAGGTTTTTCCTTCTTCAAAAAGGCCGTTTTTTAAAGTGGAAGCGCGGATTTTTTCTTCGGTATTTGGAGTGGTGATAATGTCGCATAACTGGCGCGAGTTTGATTCCATGGCTTTTTCGTAAGAAAAAGAGTTGAAGGACCGCATTTCAACAGGATTAAATGTCGCGCCGCGCGCCCCGTTTTCTATCGCCTCTTTGCGGAATAATTCAATTTCTTCTTCATTGCCGATAAAGAAAAGCCCCCTTGTATTGACAGACTTTTTTTCGCCGCTTTTGTGTTCCTGTTTGCGCGATCCGAAACGCCGCCAATCGCTCGACCCGCGAACCTCGTCCAGCGCGGCGATAACCTGTTCCATAGTTGCGGCGTGAACGCGCTCTCCGTGTCTGATCCGCAGATTTACAACCGGCGCGTGAATAAAGCACCTGTACAAAAAGCCGCTGCCCGGAACGTCAAGACGGGCGCGCGGAATCAGGTTTTTTTCCACCAGTTCTGCGTCCGAGCGCGGAACAATAAACCAGATGATTTCTTTTTCTATCGGAATAGTTATCCTCATAAGCCCCAGTCTGTCCCTTAACCCTGCTCCGGTTCCGTAAAAAACAACAGGCACTCCTATGCCGAGTTCCAGTATCGCCCGCGCCAGTGCGTCTCCTGATCCTCTGGAAACCGTACAGGTGATAAGGGCGTGTTCCTCATGGGCAATCTTTTCCGTTTTTTCGCAGAGTTTATTGAGTTTTTCCATGTTAAAAGAAAGCTGCGTCCCCCTTAGGAAGTCAATATGCTGGGAAAAAATGCTGCCGCGTCCGCCAATTCCCAGATCAGTCGCCTCGATAATGCGGCGCATTACGCTTTCTTCAAACACCGCGGGAACGTACATTCGGTAAATCAGCGCGCGGCTTTCGTCAAGTTTGGTAACCGGACGCAGTCCCAGAAAACCGCGTTTGTCAAGGAGGAATGTTTGCTTGGCGCGCTGGACAAAAACTTCGGGTATGGCAAGGTCTGTAAGTATCTGATCCAATGCGGGGGTTATATTCATGTCGGCGATACAGATAATACTGGAAATAAGAGTCCCCATAATTCTCCCTACATATTTCTTAACACGCGTTTCGATCTCGCTTTATCAATAATGCCGGATATTAGAATTACGATAATCGGAAAAACGCTTGCCATTGCCACAATGCCGAAAGCGCCGTCAGCGCGCAGTGAATCGCGTCCGAGTCCCAACCCTGTAGTAATAATTATTGGAACGGTGATAGGACCTGTTGCAATACCCGCGACATCCCACGCTATCGAAGAAAAATCTTCCGGCGCGAAAATTGTCAGAATAAGGGCAAACGCATAACAAGGAGCCAGAATCCACGAAAGATGAATGCCTCCTGATGGCAGTAAATTACTGAACAGCACCCGCGCGAAACCAATAACCATACCGCCGCCGACTCCCATAGCCGCAATCATTATCAATTTTGAGCGTTTAAAAGTGCCGGTTGTCATTTCTTCTACGGTAACGGCTGTAACCGCGAGCCCCGGTTCCGCAAAGATCGCAAAGAATCCCAGAAAGAAAACAATGACAAGTATAACAAAGTACGCGCCTATCATTCCTAACTTTGAGGACATTGAATTTTTAATAGGAATATGCGTATACCTGTCGCCTGAAAGCCTGTTAGGAGCAAATTTTTCCAGAGTAGGACCGTTCTTCCCCTGCACCCAGATATAGGTTTCAGGACCGTTTTCTCCCGGTACGGTTATGAGTGAATTTGTATCTACGCCCAGCACCGTTACGGTTTTGTTTTCATAAAATGTTTCAGTGTAAGTCCGTTTAAGAGAGCTTCCCGTTTGGGAGCTTAAGACTGTAATGCCGCCTGTCATTCCGAGGGTAAGCGCGAACATCCCAAGGGAAGCAAATAATATTCCAAGCGCGACAATATCGGCGTTAAAGATTCTGTCGCGGGCAATCAAACAAATAGCGATGATCAGAACAAACGCAAGAGGCAGCACCGAAAGAAGGGCGGATTTGGCGTATTCATAGAACGCTTTCGGGGCGAACAGGGGCAGCTTTTCTATAACCGGATTTTCACCTAACTGTTGTTCGGGGAAACAAGCCGCGAATTCATAGGTCGAAAGATCGCCGGAGTAAACCGCCCTTTCAGCCATTTTAAAGAGTTCGCCGCTCCCTCCCGCGACATAGGCCGCCTTTGCCCTCTGTCCCGGTTCTACGGAAAAGAAAGACAGCGCGTCACCGGGCGCCGGAACTTTGGGACCGAGCATGGCGGCAAGAAAAAGAACGCTTGCCACGGGCAGGGCGGACGCAAGCGTTACAAGCCCAAGCCCTGAAGCGTTGGAATTCTTTCCGCCTATTTTTACCACTCCAAGGCCGAGAGCCAGAATGATCGGCACTGTAACCGCGCCCGTGGCGGCTCCGCCTGTATCCCACGCAAGATTTACAAGCGGGCGCAGAATCGGGTTTTCATCGAATATGCAGCTAACGGCGACAATAGCGGGAATAATGATAAATACAGGCGGCTTAAAAGCCCAGCCGAACATGAAACGGTAAACGCCCAGCACTACGGAAAGCCCAACTCCGACAGCGATGGCGGCGACTAACCACGACGTGCCGCGGTTCAGAAGAAGGTACAAAAGCGGCGCGTTCCACGCGGCTATAACGCTGCCCTGCTGCTGTAACACGGCAATGGCAGGTTCCGCCAGAGTTGCGGTGATTCCCACAATAATTGAAAAAACGGTAACTCCCGCCGCTCCGATCTTTGACGGCAGCCTCATTCCGCATTGTTCGCCGAGCGGCATGATCCCCAAAAAAAGCCCTTCAAGGAAAAATGAAAGCCCAAAAATCGCCGCGGCTACGCAGATAGTTATAGAGAGCGCGTTTTGAAGCGGCGTTTCCAGAACAAAATATTGAACAGCAGCCAGAAAAAAACTTACCATCAACACCGCCTTGAACTGCGGTTTTATCTTGCCAAACGCGTAAACCTTTATTAACGAAAAGGATTCCTTAAAAGACAAGACTATCTTTTTTCTCCGGCGGGGAAATAAATTATCTGTTAATTTCTTAAAAAAATCCACGTTATATGTAAATAATGAAGTTTTTTGTTATTTTTTTCAAGTAGTGAGAAAGGTGTTTAGAGTCTTCCCCGCCAGTTTGCTTTTTAAAAGCCCTATCTCTACAGCGGACAGCTTAACTGTTTTTAGCAGATAATTTTCCGCAATAGACTGCAAATTTTGGTCGTTTACCGGCATATAATTACCCATAGCGGATATAAGCTGAAGCACAACTTGAGAGTCTTCTTTGTTTACATTGCCGTAAATGCTTGAATTAAAACCGCTGTTAAATGATTCAAGATAATCATTGATAATATCATCTAACTTCGCTCCCATAAGGGATTCAAGCACAATGGAAAAAAAACCTGTGCGGTCTACCCCCGCATGGCAATGAATAAGCCAGGGGCCTTCGGTATTAATAATAAACCGTAAACCTTTTTTTAACTTTTTTTTGAAAGTGTCGCTGTTATTGCTAAAATCCATACCAAGGCCGGTTACACGCCCGCTCTTAAGCAGTTTATCGTACCAAGGGGCGAAAATTGATTTTAACTTAATCTCGCTGTCGGTGTCGCTTAAATTAATTACCGTTTGAATTTTATTTTGCGCCGCCAGCAGAGAAATAATTTTTTCCTGCTTGTTATCCTTTATCGGATGGCTGCTGCGGTACAATGTGTTAGGCGCAATATTCCCAATGCGGATTTCACGGAAATTAACCGCTTCGGCTCCGTTAGAATTTATTATGCCGCTTCTTCTCATTCTTTTATCAGCTTTTTCATTTCGTTAATATGTCCCTTCCAGTCATTAACCAGTTTCCTGGGAAATTTGGGAATAGCGGTACAGCCGCATGACAGGACCCAGCGTAAAACTTTGGCATATTGCGTACTTGTAAATTCTATAGTAATACAGTCATCTTTTTCGGTAATTTTTTGATCCGCCGCCCATTGACGTTCTTCCGCAAATGGAATTGAATCTTCATAGAAGTCAACAACAAAACGCTGTTTCTCCTGTCCGATAAAAACGCCGAAGTAACTGTCGCCCGAAAAATCCGTGTATTTATAATTCTTCGGCAAAGTAAAAAGCTCTTTTGTAAGCTGGGCGTTCTTAATTTTTGAAAGAGAAAAAATACGAGCCGCCTTGCGTTCTTCGGCAAAACCGTACAAATACCACACGCCGGAATCAAATAAAAGCTGATAGGGATGAACCTTTCTTTTTTTATATTCGTCATCCCACGTTCCCTTATAATCAAAAGTAATAATGCGGTTGCTTTTTAATCCCTTGATAATAATATCCCAAATATCGGATTTAACTTTCGCCGAGGCGATAGGCGGCACTGTTATACGATTTTCCAGCCAGTCATTGTTACCGTCCGCATTAATGGGAGTGGTGATACTTTCCAGAAACTGGCGGGAAGCGTCATAAAGAGGAGTATCCTTATACAGTGAAAAAATGCTTCTTGCCATACACAGAGCGAGTAAATCTTCTGCGCCTGTAAAACTTGCCGGCAGACGGAAAGTTTTTTCCGTAAAATACCACCCACGATTTA
>Ga0268262_10000452_pt1 | contig 54334 bp, 50 predicted proteins | sample TergutNc150P3_FD_190354 | JGI IMG/M metagenome (GOLD analysis project Ga0268262, IMG submission 190354) | Nasutitermes corniger P3 segment gut microbial community from laboratory colony in Florida, USA - Nc150 P3 (SPAdes) (version 2) | ecosystem: Host-associated > Arthropoda: Insects >... | reverse complement strand
TATCAATAGACGGAGTTATTGGCGGTCGTTGGCTGCCGTCTCCGAACCACTTTATAAGCCTGCCGGAAAAACGGCAAGTCCGGCTTAGGCGCTACACTATTGGCGAATTGTCTTCATGATTTACATTTTTCATACAAACCTCGCAAAGTAAGAATTTATAACTTGCAAAAGAAGTTATACATATATATATGCGCGGACATGCGTTTTTGCTTTACTTTAGCGGAAATTTTTACAACAAGGGAAAATAAAAAATTTCCTTGACGAGAGCGCAAGAATACGGAAAAAAGAAGCATGACCTCTCTATTTGGCTGTATACGCAATTACCGCAATGGTTTGACGGGCGCATCGTTTCTTTTGATGCCGAGATAATGCCGGAATGGGGAAAAATAAGAGCCGAAACAGAAAGAACATTGTCTACCGCCGATACGCTGATTGCGGCGGCGGCGATTGTTCACCACATGTTTCTTATTACAAGGAATACAAAAGATTTTAAGGATATCGAAGGGATCAATTTGATAAATCCTTGGGAGTTTTGATATTTTATGCGGCGAAGACTTACAATAAATTTTCCCTTCTACTCTTATTATTTCTTTATTTTCTTTTGTATTATTCCCCCAAAACCCTGTTGCCTTTCTCTCCCCGATTTGTTATAGTTATGTTACCGACCGGTCGTTAACATGGCCGTAGACGGCAGACGGAAAACATGACAAAGACAGAAATAGTAGAAGCGGCGTTCCGTTGTTGGGGGCGCAATTTTTATCAAAAAACCAGTCTCAGCCAGCTTGCGGGGGAGCTTAAAGTAAGCAAACCCGCCCTGTACCGCCACTTTGACAAGAAGCAGTCCCTTAACGAAGCCATGAACGAGCGCTTTTTTGACGATTTTTCCGCTTCCATACGCGGGGATTTTGAACGGGCGCTTCATACCGAGGACGCGGACGAGGGAATTTATACCATATTACAGAGCATAACAGGCTATTACGCCCATAATGTGTATGCCCTGCTTTTCTCCCTTATGAACATTTACAACCGTAACCTGGACAGCCAATCTGTATCGGAACACTTAAAAACCCGCGGTACGGACGTAAATACAATTCTTACGGTTATCGATAAAAAATACAAAGCAAGTCCTATCTTATTAAATTTAATTTTTGCCACTTTAACTTTTTATTTGGCGTTTTTCCATAAAACAAACAATTCATTTATTAAAACGCCGCCCGAGGAAAACATACAAAAAATTAAAACAAGCATATATGAAACAATTAAAAACGGCCTTGGCTTTTCCGCCGAAGAAACAGGCGCGCTTGATTTTAACAAACTTGAAAGTATGGTCGAGGGAACAATGCACGGCGACGAGCCTGAGCCTCTTTTAAAAGCGATAGCCGAAGCCGTGGCGGAAACGGGTCCCTGGGAAACCTCGATGGACATGGTTGCCAAACGCATGGGGATTTCCAAGAGCAGTCTTTACGGGCATTTTAAAAATAAAAAAGATATGCTTCGTAAACTTTTTTTAAGCGAAGGTGAGCGAATTATTGATTTTGCAAAGCAGGGTATCATTTTATCAACCAATACGGCGGAACAGCTTTACCTTGGGATTTTTTCAATCGCGGTTTACCTTCGTTCGCGCCCCGAGATACTTATCGCCATTGACTGGATCCGCACGCGAAATCTAAATCTCGGCAGACCTGCGAAAAAACTGGATATTCTCAGTCTTTTTAAGGATATTAAAATTGAAAGCCTGAATAATTTGGACGAAGACGCAAAACTGGTTACCTACCATTGGATTCTATTCTTACTAACCAATATTTTATCTCAGCAGTTTATGACAAAAACGCCGCAAGCCGGATTTGATTCCGGAAAAGTACAAAACAGCGATATCCGCTTTCTATATAAATTTATAACCTTGGGTCTTGGAGGCTTTATACATGAATAAAAAAAATCGATACGCAGGCGGGTTAAAAACCACGTTCTGTCTTGCATTACTCCTGCTGTTATGCGCTTATTCGCACGCGCAGGATCAGGCTCAGGAAAAAGCGCCCCCTGTGCGTTTAAGCCCGGACGAAGCGGTAAATCTTGCAGTCAAGAACAACCTTGCGCTTGAATCTTCCCGCACAAGCGCGGCGACAAAAAAGAGGGCGTCGGATTTGTCATGGAACCAGTTTATTCCTACGGTGGATGTAGGCGGCGCGTTACTCCGCCTGAACAATGCGCCTCAAGCTATGGTGCTTCCTATGGGTCAATTCTTCCCCGGAATGCCGGATATACCGTTAGGCGGAGGCGGCTCTCAATGGAAGATAGCCGGCTCTATCACAGCGTCTCTTAATTTTAACGTCGCTATGATTCAGGATATGGACAGGTTAAGGCTTGATTACGAAAAAGGTCTTATCAGTTACGAAAAAGCAAGAGCCCAGTTGGAGCGCGATGTCCGCAAGGCGTACCACAATATGCTGTTACTGCAGGAAAACATCAATTTGCTTCGCGGAAGTTTTGACAATGCCGGGCGTCAGGTGCAAATGGCGCAGGCGAATTATAACGCGGGGCTTGCGCCGGAACTGACTCTTTTACAGGCGCAAGTCGCGAGAGAAAATCTTCGGCCTGTAATTGATCAGGCGGAAAACGGCTTAAAACTTTCAATGGCGCAATTCGCCATGTTCCTCGGGCTTGATTACAACACTCCGTTTGAGCTTGAGCCTGTAACGGCAAACATGGATTTTATTCCCATTGATGTAGCGGAAATGATTTCAAAAGCGGCTTCGGGAAAACCTGACATTCAGGAATTAAGGCAGGACATAATGTCTTTAAACAGCGTCAGAAAATCATCCAGACTGAGATTATTCACCCCTACCCTCTCGTTAAGCTGGAACGCCGATCCTACTTTCCAAAAAGATCCTTGGAATAATCCGTGGTTCGGCGATATGAACAACTGGAAACAACAGCAAGGAAGCTTCAGGCTTTCATTGGGATTTCGGTTGAACGGACTTCTCCCCTTCACTACAGAGCATCAGGGTTTAAAAAACCTTGATGATCAAATAACGGCGGTCACCCTTGGATTGACACAGTTAATCCGAGGAACGGAAATTGAAATTTACAATACGGTACTTGCTCTGGAAAAAACCCGTGCAAGCGCTCAGGCGCAGGCGCAGACGGTAAGACTGGCGGAACAATCCTACCGTCTAACGGAACAGGCGTATCAGGCGGGCTTGCAGGATTATTTTCAGGTTCAAAACGCCGAACAATCCATGCGGCAGGCGCGTGTTCAGATGCTCGAACAGCAGTTTACATATCTTAACGGTCTAATCGACCTTGAATATTCCACCGGGGTTCCGTTCGGAACCTTAAGCTCGAAGATCTTTAGCTCAAAGGAGAAACAATAATGAAGAATTTTTACTTTAAAAACGCGGTAACGGCAAAATTAGTTATTTTATGTTTATCTTTATCCGTGTTACTTACAGGATGCGAACGCATTAAAGCGGCGTACGGCAAGAAAAAGAAAGCCGAAACGGAACGAGATGTGCCTGTATTCGCGGTTAACACAACATTAACGTCAAAAGGGCAGATACAGGATTACATAACCCTTACAGGCGATATTGTCGCAGGTTCCACGGTGGACGTGTATTCTGAAGCGGCCGGAAAAGTTTTCGAGCTTCATGTCTCGGTAGGCAGCAGGGTAAGCCGGGGTTCTCCAGTAGCGACAATTGATCCTTCGCGCCCCGGCATGACATACAAGCACAGCGTAGCGACTTCCCCCATCGGCGGAACAGTCGTCGCGCTGCCGGCGCAGGTAGGAATGACAATCTCACAGGCGGTTCCTCTTGCGAGGATAGCCGGCGGCGGCGCTCTGGAAATAAAGTTAAACGCGGCCGAGCGCTTTATCTCCAAAATGGCGCTAAACTTGCCCTGCGAAATTACCCTTGACGCGTGGCCCGGAGAGATCTTCCGAGGAAGCGTTAACGAAATATCGCCAACCGTAGACCTTGCCTCGCGCACAATGGAATTGAGGGTTAACGTAAACAATCCCGGCTCTAAATTAAAACAGGGAATGTTCGCCAAGGTCAGGATTATCACCGATCAAAAAAGCAATATCGTGAAAATTCCTGTAACAGCGGTAATCAACCGTTTCGGAGAGCAATATGTTTTTGTCGTCGCCAATGACCCGGAAAAACCCGATATCACTATCGTTAAAAAAAGAAACATAGTGCCGGGCATTATCATCGACGGAATAATGGAAGTTCAGGACGGACTCGCGGCGGACGAAGAAATAGTTATCCGCGGACAGACCCTGCTCGACGAAGGCTCAAGAATAAATGTAATTGAGCGGATTGCCCCTTTAGGCGCGAATTAATAAACAGGGAGAAAAACAATGAGCATGGTTAAAACGGTCGTTTCGCGGCCAACAACTTTCTTTATAATTTTCGCGCTTCTTATCGGGCTTGGATTTTTCGCTATGGTAAATCTTCCAATCGATCTGTATCCGGAAATCAATCCGCCCATTTTGGTCGTTTACACGTCATACACGGGTGCGGGACCTGAAGAAGTCGAACGCTCTATCTCGCGTCCCTTGGAAGCGGTTCTTACGGGCGTATCCAGTCTTGAAAAAATTACCTCTACTTCTAACAAAGGCACAAGCATGGTAATCATGGAGTTTACCTACGGAACTGATATGTCGGACGCTTCAAACTCTATCCGAGACGCGCTTGAACGCATAAGAAACTATATGCCGACGGGCGCTGATACTCCTATGATTTTTAAATTCGATCCTTCCATGATCCCGATCATGGGGCTTATGGTAACATCAAATAAACGCACTCCAGAAGAACTGCGGGAACTTGCCGAAGACACGATCGTGCCGCGCATTGAGCAAACACCCGGTGTCGCCACGGCGTCGGTAAACGGCGGCAGGGAAAAAATTATCAAAGTTGAAATTCCTCAAAGCCGCCTTGAAGCGTACGGGCTTACCATATCGCAAATTCAACAGATACTCGCAGCGCAGAATATGCAGACTGCGGCGGGAACCATTACGGAAAGAGGGCTGTCCTACATTCTTACCACAATGGGCGAGTATACATCGATCGATGAAATAAAAAACACGGTTATTTCATACAAGGGCGGCGGCTATGTAAACGGGCAGATGGAAACGCCGAAACAAATATACTTACGCGATCTCGCCGACGTGTCAGCGGGTTACCGCGACGAAACCAACGTGGTCTATGTAGACGGTCAGACGGCTGTAATGCTGATGGTGCAAAAACAGAGCGGCAAAAATTCGGTTCAAACGGCGAAAGACCTTAGAGTAAGGCTTAAAAAAATTGCCTCGGAACTTCCGCCTGATATAAATATTAACGAAATGTTTAACACCACCGATATTATCGAACATTCGCTTAATCAGGTAACATCTACAGCGATAAGCGGAGCGGTGCTGGCTATTATCATTCTATTCATCTTCCTTAGATCCGCGAAACCGACTCTGATTATCGGCATCAGTATTCCCATTTCAATTATAATTACCATGATGCTTATGTACTTTGCCCACCTTACCCTCAATCTTATGACTATGGCGGGGCTTGTGCTTGGAATAGGAATGTTGGTGGACAACTCAATCGTTATTCTGGAAAATATTTATCACTACAGGGAAAAAGGCGCAAAATTAAAAACAGCCGCGGTACTCGGCTCTTCGGAAATGATAGTCGCCATTACCGCGTCTACCATTACCACAATCTGCGTTTTCGCCCCGCTTGTTATGTTTCAGGGGCTTCTGGAAATGGCTGGCGAGCTTTTCGCGGGTCTTGCCTTTACCGTCGTAATATCGCTTGGCATATCGTTGTTTACCGCCATTTTCCTTGTCCCGATACTCGCGAGCCATTACCTTCCGCTTGTCACGCGGAAACAAAAACCGCTTACAGGCTCATTGGCTGGAATAGATAAAAAGATGGAAAACTTTTTTATCTGGCTGGAAGAAAAATACCGCAACGCGGTGCGCAAAGTTCTTAACCACAAACTTGTCGTTATTATTTTCTTGCTTGGACTTCTTGTTATAAGCATACTCTTAATCCCTGTAATCGGATGGGAATTTATGCCTCAGCAGGACGATGACAACGTAAGCATAACGGCAACGCTTCCTATGGGAACGACACTGCAAGAAACAGAATCGGTATTAAGACAGGTACAGTTAATAGTAGAAAAAGAAATTAAAGGGTACGACAAGTTGATTCTGCGCGCGGGCGGCGGCGGAATGTTCGGCATAGGCGGCGGAAGCAACTCGGGCTCTTTGCGCGTTAACCTTCCCCCGTTTGAGAAAAGAATAGAAAGCGCTAACCAAATGAAAGAAATATTGCGCCCTCTTGTAAACCAGATTCCGGGCGTTATTTTTTCCTTCGGCTCAGGCGGCATGAGAGGCATGGGCGGCAGTAACGCTGTAGACATCATCCTGCGAACGGAAAACCTTGTAAAAGGCAAAGAGCTTGGCGAAAAAATCGCGGAAATATTAAAAGAAAATCTTTCCGATATTGTCACGGAACCGCAGGTGGATTTAAAAGACGGACTGCCCCAATTTGAAATCATTATCGACCGCGAGAAAATGTACGCTCTCGGGCTTAACACTTATACAGTCGGCAATGAGATTAAAGCGGCGGTAGACGGCGTAAGGGCGACAAGGTACAAAGCAAGCGGCAAGGACTACGACGTAATCCTTATCCTGGCGGAAGCGGATCGCAATGAATTGCCTAAATTGGACAGTATTTTTATTAACAGCCAAATAGCGGGCAGAGTTCCCCTTTCTAACTTTGTTTCATACAAGGAAGGAACAGGGCCGCTGACAATAAGACGCGAAAACCAGAGCCGCGTAATTCACGTTACCGCCGCCGCCAAACCAGGCACAAAAACAAACACATTGCAAAAGCGGGTTGAAGATCTTGTTAAGTCTAAAATCCCGATTGAAGACGGAGTAATCATCGAGTACGGCGGCGATAACGCCGAAATGGTAAAAATGTTCAAACGCTTTGTGTTGATCTGCGTTGTGGCGATCTTCCTTGTATTCGGCGTTATGGCGAGCTTGTTTGAGTCTTTCCGCGATCCGTTCATCATTATATTTACAATTCCGCTTTCTCTAATCGGCATTGTGACTATCTACCTTATTACAAACACAATCTTTAACGTGCTTACAGCGGTAGGCTTGCTGGTGCTAATCGGCGTCATTGTAAATAACGGTATCGTATTGGTTGACTACACCAACCTCTTGCGTAAGCGCGGTTATTCCCTGAACGACGCCTGTATCGAAGCCGCCGGCAACCGCCTTCGCCCGATATTAATGACAACCCTTACAACAATTCTCGGCCTCTTACCGATGGCGTTCTTCCCGGGCGAAGGCTCGGAAATGGTAGCGCCAATCGGGAAAACCGTCTTCGGCGGGCTTTCCTTCGGCACCCTGATGACCTTGTTCCTTATGCCCACCGTATACGCCCTTATTAACAGGCGTTCCGACGCGCGCGCGGCAAAGGCAAAAGAGCGCCGCGAAAGAATCGCCGCCGGTGAACTCCGCCTGAATTTAAATTACAAAGAGGAGGAACAAATATGATCCGTATCGAAATTTTCGCGAATCATTCAGTAGAAGAAGACATTCTGGACGCTCTCGCCGGAGCGCAAGTAGGCAAATATTACACTAAAATTCCCAATATATACGGAGTAGGATCTTCCGGTCCCCGCAAAGGAGACGCGGTTTGGCCGGAAGAAAATTTTTCGCTTATCATCTGGTGCGAGAAAGACGAGGCGGATAATATCAAACAGACCATTGATACAGTAAAGGAAAAATTTCCTGATGAGGGAATAAAACTGTTCGGGGTTTAATTTTTCTAGTTAATTTATTTCTGGATCGAGTTTGTGCTGCAGATTCTGCTGAATGTATTTTCTGATTTTTATTTTTACGTCGGGGTCAATCCGCTGGGTAAAAATCAGAACGTATACTTTTTCATGACCGTCGGTACGGGAACCGAAAACAACAGCTTCTGCTTTTAACAGCATGGTCTGCAGTCTTATCTGAATATCTTTTATAAGCTCGTTCTTGTGAATCGGTATATCCTGCTCAAAAGAACATGACACGCCGACAACGCTGACATCCCTTACAGTGCCGTTTACAAACCCGCTGCTTACGGGCATATTTATGGTCGCGACGCTTTCCTGTTCGGTATTGGCGCGCAGATATTTTCGCCGCCCTTTTACGTTCATTGAATCAAGGACTTCCAATACTTTAACGGTAGTTTTGCTCATGTCCAGCTTGGAATTGTAATAACCGCACTTGATTTTAAGAACATCAAGGTATTTATCCTTGAACTTATCATCGGAACTGGAAGAAAAAACGCCTATGTTTATTTCAGGCAGGGCGGACATCAGCGTATGAATCCATTTTTCCCATTCAGGCTCGTGCATGCCTTCGTCTATATTTACAAAAACAACTGAGTCATTGTATTTCTTAAGAGCGTGAGCGAGCCGTTTGGGATCCTTGGAAGAATAAACCTCGTATTCATGTTGTACCAATTCCGTAATAACTTGATTTTGAACATATGCCGTAGGAAAAACAAAAAAAACCTTTTTCCCTACAAGATCTGTCTGGATAGCATCATCTTTTTTCGCGTTATCGGGCGGGGCGCTTTGAGCTTTTACAGTGTTTTCACTCTTCTCCACAACCGGCGAACTTTTTTCATCGCTCATGGGAAAATTATACTACGGATAATAAGATAATTACAAGCCGGAAGCAAGCAGTTTGTTAAAGGTCTCCTGATCCGCCTTAAAAGAGTTTGCGTCATCTCCGTTGCGAATAATCGTTATCTTTTCAATTTTGTCACCTTGTTTTATTCTGTTCACAGTGCTCTGCCCCATAACTACTTGTCCAAAAACAGTGTGTTTTCCGTCAAGGTGAGGCGTAGGAACAATAGTGATAAAAAATTGGCTTCCGTTTGTTCCGGGTCCCGCGTTTGCCATAGAAAGAATACCGGGTTTGTTGTGTTTTAATTCAGGATTGAATTCGTCCCGAAACTTATAACCCGGACCGCCTGTTCCGGTTCCAAGAGGACATCCGCCTTGAATCATAAAATCCTGAGCGTCTCCGTTTCCTTTGGAAATAACTCTGTGGAAAGTTAATCCGTCGTAAAAATGTTTGCCTTTTGTAACATCCATTTTACCTTCCGCCAGCGCGACAAAATTGCAAACCGTAAGCGGCGCGCGCTGGTATTCAAGGCGCACGACAATGTCTCCGCGGTTTGTTTTTATCAGCGCGAAAAGTCCGTCTCCCAACTGCTGGGCGTCAACTGTTTCTGCAGCGCACATAATCAATAATACTCCGATTAATAAAAAAGATTTTTTTAACGTTCTCATAAACACAAGTATAACAGTACATGCATACATTGACAATATACGGAATTAACCGTTAAATTCAAAGTATGAGTGAATATTTGATCGACGGCGGGGTTCCGCTTAACGGAACTGTCAAGGTAAGCGGGAACAAAAACGCCGCACTCCCCTGCATCGCCGCGGCTCTTCTTACCGACGAGCATGTTATTCTGCGGAACATTCCCGATATCGAAGACGTGCGGGTAATGCTTGACGTATTCATCGCGCTCGGCGGAGAAGTAACCGTTCTTAAGCCGAATACTTACCGTCTGTTCATCGGCGATATAAAGTCATCCGAAATCCCCGAGTATCAAGCAAAAAAAATAAGAGCTTCAATCCTGTTTGCGGGTCCCCTCCTGGCAAGAACCGGAAAGGTTGTCCTTCCTCCGCCGGGCGGCGACGTTATCGGGAGAAGGCGGCTTGATACGCACTTTCTTGTGTTAACGGAACTCGGTTCCAAAGTAAAAATAAGCGATAATTTTACCTTTATTGCAAAGACTCTTACCGGCGCGGATATTTTTCTTGACGAAGCTTCCGTTACGGCGACCGAGAACGCGATAATGGCGGCGGTTCTGGCTAAAGGCAAGACAATACTTACCAACGCCGCAAGCGAGCCGCACGTTCAGGATCTTTGCAATATGCTAGTCGCGATGGGCGCGAAGATAGAAGGGATCGGCTCAAATATCCTTGTCATTAACGGAGTGGAAAAACTGTCAGGCTGTGAATACGAGATAGGCCCCGACTTTATGGAAGTGGGTTCCTTTATCGGGCTGGCTTCCGTAACGGGCGGAGACCTTCACATCGAGGGCGCGCGCGTAAATGACATGCGCCCCGCGAAAATCGCCTTCGGCAAACTTGGGATTGTCTGGGGGCACGAGGGGAACATAATACATGTGCCGAAGAACCAGAGCATGGAGGTAAACCACGACCTCGGCGGAATGGTTCCGAAGATAGACGACGCTCCCTGGCCCGGCTTCCCTCCCGATCTTGTAAGTATCGTAATAGTAGTCGCCACGCAGGTAAAGGGAACGGTTCTAATTCACGAAAAAATGTACGAGTCCAGAATGTTCTTTGTAGACAAGCTGATAGGAATGGGAGCGAGGATTGTATTGTGCGATCCGCACCGCGCCGTTGTTTCCGGCCCGTCCAAACTGCGCGGCTCCGAACTTATAAGCCCCGACGTGCGCGCCGGAATGGCGATGCTTATCGCCGCCCTTTGCGCCGAAGGCAAGAGCGTAATACGCAACGTCTACCAGATTGAGCGCGGCTACGAACACCTTACCGAAAGGCTTGCATCCCTAGGTGCGCGGATATTAAGGAACGAGTAAACATGGACATTGTAACGCTTGCCGCCTTTGCCGTCCTGTTTATGCTTGTAATCCTTATCCTAATAAAACTCTATTCGGTAAAGACAACGGACATTACCCCTCAAATGCTCGACCTTAAAAACGAGCTTAACGAACTAAAAACAAAACAACTGGAAAGCCAGCAAGTTTCCTTGTCCTCTCAGCAGAAACTTTTGCTTGACACCCAGAACCAGCTCGGCTCCCAATTACAGCAGATGATGACATTGATGAACCAGAGCTTTACTTCAAACCAAAGCAACATTACAAGCCAGCTTAACAACTCAAACCGGGTTATAAACGAGATACACACCAAACTCGGCGCGCTAGAGGCGACCACAAACCACATTCAGGAACTTGGAAAAGACATATCAAAGCTTCAGGATATTTTACAAGCGCCGAAGCTTCGCGGCAATTTAGGCGAATATTTATTGGAAGAACTTCTAAAGCAGATTCTTCCCACGCCGAACTACGCTATTAAGCACAGCTTCAAAAACGGCTCGCAGGTAGACGCGATAATAAAGCTCGCAGGATACATTGTTCCCGTTGACTCAAAGTTTCCTTTGGAAAGCTACCAAAGACTTACGGAAACAGAAAACGAGGAAAGCAAAAAAACATTCAAGAAAGAATTTATCGCCAGCGTAAAAAAGCGCATTGACGAGACTGCTAAGTACATTAATCCCGCAGAGGGAACTTTTGAATTCGCGATGATGTATATCCCCGCGGAAAATGTTTTTTACGAGGTTATAATAAACGACTCCTTTACGAACAAGGAATATGAACTTTTAAACTATGCCATGACCAAACATGTAATACCCGTATCTCCAAACAGCTTCTACGCGTACCTTATGGCTCTTGTATTCGGTTTAAAAGGATTAAAAATTGAACAGGAAGCCAAAACAATTCTCGGCGAACTTTCCCAGGTTCAGGACAGGTTCACAAAATTCTTCGCCGACTACGGTCTTGTAGGCAAGCATATTTCCGCCGCGGTAAACAAATACGCCGATTCCGAAAAAACCGCAGGGAAGCTAAACGACCAGATCAACAAAATCACAGGAAACAAGACAGAGTTGATTACAGAATAGAAAATTTTTTGTTTTGTTCGTGTGCGTACCGAAGGTACGAGTTCGTGGTAAAATTCTTGGAATTCTTTATTTATTAACTTTTAGCCTGCGAGTAATCCGGCTATCGCCGGGATTGAAACAAAGGTTCCTATTGAACTGCCAAGACTGGAAAGAAAGAACACCAAAAGCGCCCTTGTGATTCTGTTGCGGTACCAGCCTTTAAGACTTGAGCTGTCTTCCATAATATTCTGAACGTCGGAAACGCGAGGCTTTAACAGAGTTACCTGGACAAGACCGGAAAGTATTCCCACCCCGATAAAAGGATTAAGGGACGTTATCGGCGCTCCGAGGAACGAAACAATAATCGCCAGAGGATGGGCAAGGGCGATACAAGCCCCAATCGCGGCAAGGGAGCCGTTCCACAATACCCACTTAAGCATCATTGAAAAACCGGTTGCGGCCCCGGCGCGAAGGAACCCTACGGCGACAAGAGCGACAATCGCGGCGGGGATAATAAACTTCGCTATCTTTGAAGCGGCGGACGGCGGAGGAATAATATTAAGCTCGCTGACATCGGCGTCTGCGCTTCCTGCGGAAAGTTTTTCAAGGTGAACTGCTATTCCCTTCATGTGGCCCGCGCCTATTACCGCCGCGATTCTTTTTTTCCCTGTTTCTCCCTGCGGCACAGATGTCCATATTTTTGAAGCAAGGTAACGATCCCTTTCGTCTATTAAAGTTTCTTTAACGCTCGGCAGGTAATTCGCAAGCTCGCCCATCATTCCGTCAAGCTCGTTGCTGTTCTTTAGATTTTCTATTTCCTGTTCGGTCAGTTTTTCGGTTGTAAAGGCGCTTGCCATAAGAGACGCCAGAAGTTTCGATTTACTAAACAAGCCGCAACGCGCCCACGCCCGGCGCAAGGTCGTATGTACTTCGCGATCGCAAAGACTGTACGGTATCCCCTGCTCCTTTGCCGTTTCTACCGCGACTTTCATCTCCTCGCCGGGTTTTACTCCAAGCTCACTGCCAAGCCGTCGTTGAAAACTTGCAAGAACCAGATTTGCGATTACCAAAAATCCTTTTCCTTCCCTGAAAACTTCGGACAGATTCAGTTTTTCCCAATGGTTGTTCTGCGTAATCGCGTTATATCTTCCTTCGTCCAGTTCTACGCATACCATGTCGGGTTTTTCTTCGTTAATAATCTTTTTTACTTCTTCAATACTTTCTTTTGAAACATGGGCAGTCCCTATTAATTTAAATTCTTTTTCGCCCAAAGTAACCGTCATGCTGTTGTCGCTCATTTATCCGTCCTTACACCCAGGCCTCGTTCAGCCAAGATCCCTTCGTTTATCCGCCATTCAATCGTTGCCGTGGCGTTAAGTTCCTGCACAAGCGTATAATACTTGTTCGCAAGCGTCGCGTTTCCCCTGATATCATAAAAACCGGCAAGATAAAAAACCATTCTTGCCTTTGTATAAATATTTTTTTCGTTTTCCACTTTTACGGCGACATCGGCATCGCCTGAAAGATCATGAAACAGTTTGAGCATCGAATACTCAAGCGAATCTTTTGGAGCCGTACGCAGAACCTGCGCCAGAAATTGTTTTGGATCTGTCATTTTGCCGGCGCGCATCCAGTTTAACGAAGCCAACAGCGCGTATGTGTATTCTTTCGGAGCTCGTTTGTACGCTTCAAGAAAAGCGTCCCTTGCCTGCGTCCATTGCTTATTCCTCATTTTTATAACGCCGAGTCCTTCAAACGCAAAGTAATACTCGGGCCTTATCTTTGTAAGTTTTAAATAATCCTGCTCCGCGCCTGCAAGATCGCCCATATCGTCTTTAAGACCCGCGCTGTATACATACGCGATAAAAATATTCGGATTCAACGATGTTGCGCGGTTAAATTCTTCCAACGCTTCCTTCCTGCGGTTCATATCCATTAAAACAAGACCGCGATCCACTATTACCCAATAATTGCCGGGGTCAATCTTTTTTGCGGCATCAAGATCTTCAAGAGCGTCATTGTAAAAGCCGGCTCCTTTGTAAAGACGGGCGCGTTCCTGCAGGGGGCTTGCCCAATTGGGATAAAGCTTTACCGCATAATTTAAAAGCTGTTCCGCTTTTTTCGGTTCTTTGTTGTAACGATGTACTGTAGCTCGGCCTATCAGCGCCTCTCCGTTGTCCGGTTCTGCGGCAAGAACCTTGTCAAAGTAACCGGCCGCAACGCTAAGATTCTGGTTTCCAAGGTTGATATTCGCAAGGTCATTTAACGCTCTTGTATGTTTTGGATTAATCCTTATTACCCGCTCAAGAAAGGTGCGTCTTTCCTTGTCTTTCCCTTCAAGCGCGGCGGCATCGGCTAGCACCATAAGCGCGTCGGTATTATTAGGGTCTCTCGCAATTACAAGATTCGCATCCTTTTTCGCTTCTGCGGTTTTTCCGGCGGAATTTAATATTGAGGCGCGCATAACAAGAATTTCGGTCTTTTCGGCTTCCTGCGGCGGCAGTTTGTTAAAAAGGTCCAAAGCGGAAGAAAAATCCCTGCGGGCAAGATATTCCGCCGCCTCGCTTAAAATCGCCGCCGAATCTACCGCTTGTTCTTCCTGAGGGAAAAGCACAGCGATGGGCCCGCCGAATAATAAAAGAGCAATTAATAGACCGCTTCCATAGCGATTAATATTCATGTTACTATATAGTAAACAATTATTCGGATACGGGCAAGGGCGCCGGGACGAGCTGTCCGTAGAAAGGGATTAAGGAATTGAAAAAACATTTACCGTCACGTATTTTCGGACTTGCCGCGCTGTACTGTGCGGTATTTTTCGCTCTTGTTCTATTACAGTTTTCAGGCAAGGGAAATTTCACCATTTCCGCAAACACAATGATTATTAAAGGGCGCTATTTAAATGACACGGTTGACAATGAATCTACGGGACAGCTTCTGACAGGCGGTGTAAGAATTTTTTTCGGCGGCATTGAATTCGACCTTAAAGAAGAACGCGGCAGCGGGTTGATAATAACGGACACAGGCGGCAGTTTATTTTCGGTAAACCCTGAATCCATTACGATAACGGAAAATACCGCGCGGCTTGGATTGCCTGGAGGCAGCGTTCTTGTTTTTTACTCGGCAGGTTCGGCAAAAGAGCCGGAACTGCAAATTAACGCCGAATTTGCGCAGAATACTTCGGAGGTAAGCATACCTATCATACCGCACCGCTCTCTTGTCCGCAATAACGGACAACTCGGCATTATGTATAACGGCAGCCGCTATATGTTTAACGGCTCGGGGCAGGAACTTGAAAACAATATGATCGTTCTTTCAAAGGGCAATTCGTTTGTCTCTTACCGTTCCAAAGGAAAGCAGAGATCTTTCGATCCTTCCAATTTTATTATTCCGCAGGCGCAAAACTACTATTTCGCTCTTTCAAATTGGCAGGATTTAAGCTATACCAAATGGAATCAAAATGCCGCGTCACTTAACAACGAAGACGATATAATAGGCTATCTGAGCGAAGCGTTACGGCAAAACACTTATGCGTCGGCGTCGGCTTCCATCTCCGGCAGTTTTTTAAACAGTCCTGTTCATACATACAAATCTTCGGCATATCTGGGCGGTATGGCGGACGCTTACCGTTCTTTAACCGCAGAAGAAAACAAAAGGTTAAATGCCATCAACGCGGCGGTAAAAAATAATTCACTTGAACTTTTTAAAGAAGAACATATAATTGACTTTCTTCTAATACGCGGCAATATGATTCTTGCTTACGATATTATACAGTTAATTCAAAACACAAGCGCGGATAAATTGATTATTGATTATTGCCCGGGCTTGCTGGAAGCGTATTCAGACATTAAACGCCGGGATCCGTCAATAAAAAATCCTGTTGAGCCTTTAATGGAACAAATACTTTTGCTTGTAACGGAAAATTTAAACAAAGATACGGTTTCAAACCTGGTTTACGCTTCAGGTTCCAAAGACAGGGATTTGTATTTCAGCGTCAGGCTGGGAAATGCGCTTATTGCGTGGGCGGAAGAAACGAAAAACTCGGAATGGGCGGACATCGGCCATTCTCTTGTCTTGTCGGCGCTGACAAATGCAGGACCGGGCGCGGGCAGTCTTTACAGCATTTTAAAACCCGGAGATTATTATCCGAAAGCGGTATTACTCACGGACGGACTTTGGGCGTGGACGGCGTCTCCTTCTGTTAAAACATCGTGGCAAGACGGCAATATGGATATTACGTTTTCTTTCCCCGCAAACCTGACTCATCATGTAATACTCTACGGAGTAAAACCGTTTATAAAAATAAAAATATACGAGATGGACTGGAGGACAGATAGCCAGTTTGAGCGCTACGATTCGTCGGGATGGGTATATTATCAACAGGATCAAATATTGGTTTTAAAATTACGTCATAAGTCACAAGCTGAAACCGTCAAGATTGTTTACAGATACGAAGCGCCTCCGCCGGCTGCCGAAGAAGAATCCAATACCCCCGGGGGCGGAGATGAATACTGGTAATTTGCCCGTACGGTTATTAATTTTTTTATTGATAGGCGCGCTGTTAATTTCCTGTAAAAAAAAAGAAACGCCTCTTGCCGCCGAAGATACCGTTGCTGTTTTGGAAGAAGGATCGGCGGAAGACTACCCGCAGGAAGAAGTTTTGTCCGGAACGGGAAGAACAGCGGGAAGCATTGGCGCATCAGGCGGCGTTCAAGTTTCACGTCTTGTACAAAGCCCCAAACAAGGACTTGCGGCGGTCGGCGGCAGGGTAAATACCCGTGAAATAAATCCCGTTAACTACGAAAACCCGGATATCGAAATATTAAAACGAATGGGCGCGGAACAGTCCATAATTTCATATTTTACGGGCGAACAATTTTATAAAGCCGGAAATTACGACAAAGCCCTTGTCGAGTATAACGCCTCCATCAGCCAAAACACGGAATTTCCGGAAGCTTTGATTTCCCGGGGAAACACATGGCTGAAAAAGAAAGAATACAGGCGCGCCGTTGACGATTTTACCCGAGCGATAAAAATTGACGGTAAAAGACCGGAAGTTTACAACTACCGAGGTTACGCCAGAATGGAACTGGGAGATTTACGACTTGCGATAGAAGATTATTCTCAAGCACTTGCCATTACAAGTAATTACACCGACGCCCTTATCAACAGGTCGCAGGCGTTATATGAAATAGGCGAATACAGAAGGGTAATAGACGACTGTAACCGCATAATCGCACTTGAACCGAAAAACGCATACGCGTGGAACAGACGCGGCAGTGCGTGGTACAGCCTGGGAGACGACGACAAGGCGATCAAGGATTTTACCGAGGCAATAAATTTAAGAGGCAACTATGCGGCGGCATGGCACAACAGGGGCAATGCGTGGCACGGCAAAGGAGAGTTGGATAAAGCGCTAGCGGACATAAACCGCGCTCTGGCGATTAATCCTTCGTTTGCCGGCGCGTACACAAGCAGGGGAAATATATTTAAACTGCTTGGAAACAACGAAAGCGCCGCCGCGGACTTCGCGGAAGCGCAGAGATTAAAAGGTTATTGAATTACTTTATCCAGGCCTTCTTTGAATAGGCCGTCAATTTCGTTGTTTAGCTGGGCTTTTACAGTATTGGGCAATGTCGGCAAATTCGAGAAGTAGCGCATTACGCGGATTCCCTCAGGCGCAAGAGGCGGACCGGAGAAACGGCAGAGTCTTGCTATCGAAGACGATGCGGCAAGCACAAGCTGAGGATCGATGTTCGGGTTTCTGGGTGTAAGAGCGTAATTGTATGAATAGAACGATCTTCCGGTAGGATCTACCCCTACAACTCCAATCGCATCGGCGCACGCCCTCATTACAACAGGCTCCGAGTCTTTGTCAAAAATATTCCAGAAGAACGGAATTGTTTCCCTTGAACCGACCTGCGCGAGAAGTTCGATAAGCCTTACGCGCTGAGGCGGTTTTACAAGAGGGCGCACCGAAGAAGTCTGAGGGTTGCCGATAAAGAAACCTATCATTTCCATCATGTATGCGACATAAACAGGCTCGTTCTCTCCAATTTGACCGCTTCGGATTACGGCCTTCATTTCTTCGTATACCCTGTCCTGATTGGGATCGCTGTAACGACTGCTGTCTCCCATCCACGGGGACGGAGGAGGATTCCCCATTCCGTAAGTTCCCTCAGGCTCGGGGCCGTAGAACTTGCTGTGGGGTATTGTCCTTGGCTTAGCGTCTATCTTGTAAACCCTAAGCATATTATCTTTTCCGCACGCGTACAAAAATCCTTCGTCGCTGAAAGAAGGAACGCCGGAAGATTCATGGCTTAACCTGTGAACAAAACGCCTGCGACCTTCCGCCGTAAACGCGCTCACTCCGCGTATCGTTATAGCGTAAATACCGCGTTCATCCCACATTACGGAAGCCTGTACAACGGAAAGGTTTCCCGATCCTTTTTCTTCGACAGCCTCGTGGGTATTTTTTGTCCAAACAGTTCCGCCGTTAGCGTCTAATAAAAGAGATCTTCCGTCTCTTAACAGCACATAAAACTGTGCAGCGCGTCCTATTGTCGCAACAGGAGTCGCGGGAAGGGATTTTAGATTCGCCTTTGAAAGTTTGCTTCCGTCTTTCGCCGCGTTATTAAAAGTTATTTTTTCCATTTCGCCGGACTGATAAAGCAGTACATAACTTTGAAGCGCTCCTTCGTCAAGAGTGGCAATCATGGACGGAAGGCGTTGAAGCTTTATCCTTTCCACTTTACTGAACTGATTAACTTTGACAAAATCCATATTTTGCAAAACCGTCGCGACGCTCCCGGTCTTGTCAAGAACAGGCGCAAAAGCGACGTTGCTTCCAAGATCAATCGTCCAAAGCCCGTTTCCCGACGCAGTGCGGCAGGTCATAGTAGATTCAAGCGAAATAAAAACTCTTCCGTCCCATCCTACAACGGGCGGATATGAAATCGGTTTTCCCAGATTAAGCCGCCACAACTCGCGGCCTACCCTGTTAATCGCCATAAATACGCCGTCGTTGTTGCACACATAAGTCGCCGCCTCGTAAGAACGCGCTATGTACGGAACGGCCGTTCCCCTTGCGTCAAAATTCCAAAGATGAGTTCCGCTCATAAAGAACGACTTGATACTGCCGCGCTCTCCGGCGAGTACCGCCGAGTTGGCCTGCAAATGGGGACTTCCCTTAATCGTGTCGCCGATGCCTGTTTCCCACATCTGCGCCGCGCTGACAGGTGCGGCAAGAGGATCGTCTATCCTTTCCTGCGCCGTTAATCCTGACATTGCGGCAAAAAGAAGAAAGACCGTTATCTTTATATATTTATGGTTCATATTTTTCCTCATTTTATTTTAGTAAACTGGGTAAATCCGATATAAGCGGCAGGATAAACACTCGGCCCGTCATAATTCCGCCCGCAGGGCAAAGAACCGTTGATAATCTCAAAGAAATTCTTATCGGCGTTAAACTGTATGCCAAGGCTTCCCTGATTAACAGCCGTTTGTTCAGGCAAAGTTTCCTCAAGGGTTAAATTAAAACCCGTCATCGCATCTACCTGTATCTGTTTTGAATTCACGGTCAGCGTGCGCCTGACAAAATAACCGGCATAAGAATATTTTCCCGTTCCGTAGCCTTCGTATCTTAAAGCGTTGTTTTTCTTGTGTTCCCATGTATCGTATCTTTCCACTCTGGCGGTTCTGTCGGACTTGAATTCAATAATGCACACGACAGGACCGTCCGGCATACTGATTGTAGACTGCCACGTTCCAAGCAGATAATTTGGAAGAGGAACACTCTGAACTATATTGGAACAAAATGAAAAAATTGAAAGCTGAGCGACAGAGGCGGCTTTTTCGGTTGACTCGTTTAACTTTTTTTTGGATCTTGCGTCTGTAGTGCTTGCCGCTAAAATATATTCATTCCCCACTCTGGAAAGCGTGCCGCGCACAATATACTCGGCGCCGGATTCGGTCTGTAAAACATTAAGAGAACCCCATGAGTTTAACTCAGCAACAACTTGATTTGTAACGCGCGAAGCTTCATCCGAGGTAACTCTTCCGCCTGTGGCTTCAAACGGTATAATAGCGATAACGGGAACCCTTTGGGCATAAACCGAACCCAAGGAAAAGGTTAATAATAAAAGTAATATAAATACTCTTTTCATATCGATCCTTAAACATATCTGTATTAAAACAGATACACTCTATTATAGCAAAAATCTTAATAAAGTGCAAATACAGGCAGGTACGGTTGAAATTAAGTATTTTGCGGCTGAAAAAGACCTCGGCATTCAAGGTAAAACCGTTTTTCGCAGGAATGCCCCATGGAAAAACTCTTTCGCGGCAGGGGACCAAGGCGGGCTACAGTCTCAAAAAGACCCGATTTTTGAACAGGCGGCAGCAAGATACCGGCGCAGAGGCGTTTTTTGTCTTCGGCAAGGCGGAACACCTCTTCCTCGCCGTGGATATAATCGATGTTCAAAGGTTTTTTGTTTAACTGCGCCCCATCCAGTAAAGGCTGAAGGCAGGCTGTAGAAATCCCAACGGCGGACGTTTCAATTAATTCATAGCGCCCGCCGGAGATAATACCAAAGCAATTTGCCGCAGACGGGTTCGCGCAAAGGCGGACAAGCTCTTTCGCGTTATCGACAGAGCGGCGGGAAAAATCGGGAAGCGGCGAAAGTATGGAAGCAATTTCGTCTGCGCCTGCGTCAAAAACAACCCGGTGAATAGGTTCAAATTGAATAGCGGGATCGTAAATGTTCTCTATCTCAACAAGCGCATAGCGGCAAGGGTGGAAAGGTTCGCCGGGATTCGCCTGTTTGTATTCCTCCCAAATGCCTTTGGCGGACGCAAGCGAATGGTTGCCGTCCCCTACCGCAAACAGGAATGGAGAGTTGTTTCCGTCATAACGAGAAATCGAAAGTTTATACAAAGCGTCCAATTTTTCAACAATTAAATCCAATGCGGGAGAAGACTGCCCTTCCCTCGCTTCCAAAAACCAACCCGTAATTTTTCCGCTGTCCATCATAAGCGGCGTATCATAAACAGGCGCGGAGTTTTTCGCCGGCTCTCCCAACGCGGACAAAAGAGTATCTCCCTCATCGTCGATTAACAGCAAAACATGGGGCAGTTCCAAAGGCGCGCCCCTGCGGATATCCATTCGCGGAGGCAGTCTGTCGGCGACAGTTCCCTCGGTACAGCGAATCAAAGGGCGCGCTTCGGGCTTCCATTCGTACTGTTCAAGATCAACCGCGGCAATAAGCCCCCGTCGTTTTTTCTGATAGGGTGTGTCCCTCTCAATATAAATAAAACCTTGACGCGGCTCGGCAAATACCCCTTCAATTAAATAACGGATCATCGTCGTATGAATATCCGCTATTCTTGCTTTGGCGTTCCCTTCCGGCAGATAAATTTCGGGAAAAATCAGATTCAAAGTCGAAGGATCCTTTCCCGTAATTTTTTTTACCTTTTCCCAATAATCAAAATCCTGCGTAAATTGATCGCAGGCGATTATAGGCCATTTTTTCATATCAAACGCCGGTTTGGGCAATAAGATTGAAGGCACATCAATACCGAGCAAATTAAATTTTTCTCTGTCCATACGTTTATTGTAGCGGATTATGCATTTTTTTACTATAATAACTTATGCAAGTTCAACGCCAGTCCTATATTCAGGAACAGCGCCAGAAAATGAACCCTCAGCTTTATCAGTCCATAAAATTGATGGAACTGCCGGTTATAGATTTGCGCGCAAGAATAGAACAAGAACTGGAACAAAACCCGGCGCTGGAAATTATCGAAGACAAGAGCATAGTCGCCTTGGACGAAACGGACGCAAACCGCAAGGAAGAAGACGAATATTTTGAATCGACTTCAGATCCGGGAAGGCAAGGTTCCGAGCAGGCGTCGGAAGAACACAGAAAATTTATAGAAGGCGCTCTTACAAGGCCGGAAACTTTACAGGAACATTTATTATGGCAATTACAGCTTGAACCCGTGGACGACGAACTTCGCGCCATTGCCGAAACTCTTATTCAAAATTTAGACGATGACGGTTTTCACAAGGAAAAACCGGAAACCTTATTCAAAACCGTACCGCTAAGATTAGAAGAAGCAATTACGTTGGTAAGAGGGCTTGAGCCTGCCGGAACCTGCACCGCCGATTACCGCGAATCGCTTAAAGTACAGGCCGCCCTTCTGCCCGACGCTCCCGAAGGCATAGAAAAAGCGCTTGATAACCTTGACCTTCTTGATCGTGATAAATTTTCCGAGATAGCCAAAAGAACCGGAATTGACGAAGAACACGCGCGTCTTCTGTGCGAATATATAAAAAAACTTTACCCTTTCCCGGGCAGGGCGTTCGCACCGTCCGACGTGCGTTATGTGATACCCGATATCAAAGTTGTAAGGGACAACGATGAGTTAACGATTAATTTGAACGATGAAGCGTTCCCCGTACTCGGCGTAAACTCTTTTTTTGAACAACTAAGCGATTCTAAAGATAGCCAGGCCGAGGCAAGAGATTTCGCGCGCGAGAACGTCAGAGAGGCAAAGCTTTTTATCCATCATTTAAACAGACGAAACAAGACGTTAATCCGGGTAGCCGCCGCAATTTTACGGTTTCAACACTCGTTTTTTATTAAAGGCCCGAAATACCTTTCCCCCCTTACCCTTGGGGACATAGCGAAAGAACTAAAAGTCCACGAAACGACGGTTTCCCGCACCGCAAACGGTAAATATATGCAGACCGAGTGGGGAATTTTTGAAATTCGCTACTTTTTTACAAATTCTATAAGCGGTTCAGGCTCAAACAGGTCGAATTTCTCAAAAAAAAGCGTAAAAGAGATAATTAAGGAGATAATTGAGGCGGAAAACCGCCTTCTTTCGGATCAAGATATTTCCGGCTTATTAAAGCAAAAAGGAATTGAACTTGCGCGCCGAACTGTGGCAAAATATAGAAAGGAACTTGATATGGGTTCCTCTTACACCAGAAAAGTACAGGAAAAAACCGGGGAGGATCAAAATGAACATAGATATTAAAGCGTTGCATTTTTCACTGCACGATGATGCCAGAGAGTATTTAAATAAAAAACTGGAAAGACTTCACAATGCAGAAAATATGATTGTAGACCTTCTTATAGTCATAAAAAAAGAAAAGGACTTCGACGCCGAAGCAACGGTAAATTTCCGTTGGGGAGTTTCGATCCATGTAAAGGAAACGGATTTTGACCTTACAAAAGCCATCGATACGATGATCGACAAACTTGAACACAAGATAACCAAAGAAAAAGAAAAAGTAAAAGAGAAACGGTAAATAAATTGAATCCCATGGAACAATACTCTGCGCGGCTTGCGAAAGTCTGGGACTGGATGACCGAAGAATCAATATCGCTTTTAATGCTGGAAGATACCGAAGGCAGGCGCGATCAAAATATCCGCTGGCTTACCGGGCACCCCGGCGACGCATTGCTCTTTCTTTCACAGAGCAGAAAGGCGATCCTTACGGCATGGGATATAAACCTTGCGAAACAATACGCGGGCAACGCGCCGGTGCTGCTTACGGCATACAACGATTTTGAGCGTCAGGCATGCAAGGCAATTGCCGCAGCGGCGCAAATGCTTGAAATACCCGCAGGTTCAAAGATAGAGATACCTTCCGTTACACCCTACCCTCTCTTTCTCGACTATGTGGGTAAATTGACAAACTACGACATAATTTGCCGGGAAAAGGGCGCGAGCGCACAGATAAAAAGATTCCGCGCCGTAAAAGACGAAAAAGAAATCGAGATTACAAAAAAAGCCGCAAGGATCACAAACGACTTAATAGAACTTTTGGAAAAGAACGTGCGAAACGAAAAAATAAAAACCGAGGCGGACGCGGCTTTGTTAATCGAGGTAGAAGCGCGAAAGCGCGGCTGTGAAGGGACAAGTTTTGAAACCTTGGCGGCGGGCCCCGGACGAAGTTTCGCAATTCACGCTTTTCCAAACTGGACATATTCCGGATTCGCGGGCGACGGTCTTTCGATTCTGGACTTTGGGGTAAAATTGGACGGCTATTCCACGGATGTAACCCTTACCTTTGCCCGCAACCTTAACCCAAAACAGGAAAAGCTGGTCAATCTTACCGAAAAAGCGGCAAAACTCGCGCTCTCAATGGCACATAACGGAACGCAGGCGAAAGATATCGCGGCGGCCGTAGACGCTCTTTTTACAAAATCAAAAAAACAAATGCCGCACGGTCTTGGGCACGGCGTCGGTCTTCAAGAACACGAATACCCGCTTATCACAAACCGAAGCGGCAACGATTGGGTGCTGGAACAGGGAATGATTTTTACGATAGAACCGGGTCTTTACGACCCTCTCCTTGGCGGCTGCCGCCTTGAAAACGACGTTTTAATCACGGAATCCGGCCCCGAAGTGCTTACAACATCGCATATCATCAGGCTATAGAAATTATTTTAACAAAAGGATAATATACCATTATGAAAGTTTGGGTAAAATTACTGTTTGGATCAATTTTCGGACTTGCAATCGGTTTTTTAATGCCTGCCGGCAACGCAAGCGTTATTTCGTTTTTTCAATGGCTGCAAAAACTTGCGCTCGGTATAGGCCGTTACGCTGTTGTTCCGGTTCTTGTCTTTTCGCTGACAATTGCCGTTTATGAACTGCGCCAGAACAACCAATTTGTACAGATGATTTTTAAAAACTCCGTCATCATAATAGTGGCGGCGTTTTTCGTAATATTCTCCGGCATTATAGTAACCATTATCGTTTCTCCGGAAAGAATCCCCATTGAAAAAGTCGATCAAGTTGAATTATCCGGGCTTGATACGGCGGCGAGTATTTCGGAAATATTTCCGTCCAATATGCTTAGCGTACTTACGGGCAACGGAGTTTATCTTTTTCCGGCCTGCGTCTTGGCGTTTTTCATGGGCATGGGGCTTAATTATAACCGCAGTTATTCCAAACCTCTCTTAACCTTGATCGACGCGCTTTCAAGAATTTTCTTCCATATTGCTTTCTTCTTCTCCGAGATTCTCGGTTTTATAGTAATCGCGCTTTCCTCGTATTGGGCGGTTTCTTTTCACGGCATAATACAGGCGAAAGTTTATAAAGACTTGATTATCATGCTGGGTATTTTCAGCGTAATTCTATGCTTCGGCATCATACCTTTATTCCTGTACATACTAAGGCCGAAAGTAAACCCCTGGCACGTTCTTTACGGCTTCTTAGGCCCCGCCATTGCGGCGTTTTTTTCGGGCGATATTAATTTTACAATTCCGGTTCTCCAGAGCCATTTAAAAGAAAACTTCGGTTTAAAACGCCGTTCAAGCGCTCTGTCCACGGCTCTTTTTTCAACTTTTTGCAGAAGCGGAAGCGCAATGGTAGCGGCGGCGGCGTTTATAGTAATAATTAAATCCTACTCATATTTAAGGATTGCGCCGTTGGATATTTTTATCATAGGGATACGAGCTCTTATAATTTCCTTCCTGCTTGCGCGCCATCCCGGCGACGGCGCATACATCGCGTTAGCCGCGCTTTGCCTTGGTTACGGAAACGGCGAATACCGCGCCGGCTACCTTATCCTTAAACCGCTGGCTTTCTATCTGGTAGCGGTAGGCACATTTATAGACGTAATATTAAGCGCTTTCGGTTCTTACATAGCGGCGCGCACAAGCGGCTTTATAGAAGAACAAAACTTGGTACGATTCATCTAAGTGAAGGATATAAAACTTTTACGGGAAGGTATCGGCGCTCTTAGGCAGAACGACAAAGATATTGAGCGCCTTATCGCTCCCCGCGCCGAAGAAGTTATCTCGCTCCTTACCCGCTACATACACGAAATTGAGCTTTTTAACGAAGCATACGGTCTTGTCGGGGTCAAAGACACGGACGAGTTGGTAATCAAGCACATATTGGACTCTCTGGCTCCTCTTGGGATAATCTCCCGTTTACCGGAAACCTGTAAAGCGCAAAAGCTTCAAATAGCCGATGCAGGTTCAGGCGCAGGACTTCCGGGCATTCCGCTGGCGATTGCCCTTCCTAACATTGATTTTACTCTTATCGAACGCATGGGGCGCAGAGCGGGTTTTTTATTTAATACAAAGGCGATTCTCGGCATTTCCAACATTGCCGTAGAAGAAGGGGAACTGGAAAAAACCGCGTCCTGCCGTTTCAATCTTGTTACATTTCGCGCCTTTAAGCCCTTGGAGCCAAAATTGCTGAAAACTCTTTTTAAGGCATGCAAAGAAGGGGGTGTTATAGCCGCCTACAAGGGACGGCGGGAAAAGATAGAACAGGAAATGACAACATTAATAAGACCTGCGATGCAGGGAGGCGGGTGGGAGGCTATTTCCTACACCGTCCCTTTTTTGGACGAAGAACGGCATATTGTGGTTATAAAAAAACCTGAAATTTGATATAATTTGATGTAAAGTATTTGCATGAAATTGCCGATAAACTATTGAGGGGAATATTTTGGCTTATAAGAACGCGTCATTAACATACAAAGAAACAAAGATTAAAACAGCCAGCCAGGGTCAGCTTATCATCATGCTGTATGAAGAAGCTATCAGACAGCTTACTATGGCCATTGAAATGCTGGAATTGAAGAACGAAAACAAGAAAATCCACGATAAAATCGAAAAAATCAACAAAGCTATCATGAAAGCCGAAGAAATAATCACCGAATTGATGGTTTCACTGGATTTTGATAACGGCGGGGACATAGCAAAAAACCTTTTCTCCCTGTATTCATGGTTTAACAAGGAACTTTTGGAAGCAAGCATCTCTCAGGATGTTCAAAGGATAATAAACGTAAAAAATATGTTCACAGACCTGCATAATACATGGAAACAAATAGTACACACTGCCGAACATGAAAACCGGGCAGCGGCGGTGGGATTAAATATCGCCGGATAAGCCGGAAAACGGAGGGGATATGGCATTAACAACTGACGAAGTTGCGGTAAAAACCGACGCCAAAATCGATTCTGCGGAACTTGCGCAAAGAGTTGCGGTATTAAAACGATTCAAGACTCTGTTAAGCCAGCAAAGAGACAGATTCAAATCTTACATGGATCTATTGGAAAAACAGCAAAGCATTATCGAATCGGGCAGCGCGGAAGACCTTTTAACCTATGTTGAAATAGAGGAAAAAATTGTCGCGGACATTTTCTCGATTCAAAAAGTTATAGACCCGCTTGAAGAAATGTACTATTCGGTAATTTCAAAACAGAACATAGGAAAAACCGCGGATAAAGCCGAAAATACGGACGAAGTATCCGGTCTTAAAGCTTCGCTTGAAAAACTAAAGAGCGAAGCCGTTATCCGCTCGACAAAGAACAAGGAACTGCTATCCAAGCGCATGTTGGAACTGCGTCAGGAAATAAAGACCCTGCGAAACAACCCGTACGCCGCCAGAGGCAGAAGTTCCTTCAAAGAATCAACTTCCGCATCCCTTATAGACATAAAAGGCTAAAATCCCGACAAAGCTGATTTTATGGACGATACTGGGATTGAACCAGTGACTTCTACCGTGTGAAGGTAGCACTCTCCCGCTGAGTTAATCGTCCAAAAAATCAACTTTAACGAACTGCCGTAAATTATTCCGCTTTCAACGCACCGTCAACTGACACATCCGAAGGCGAGAAATTAATGTTCTTGACAAAATCGCAGGACTCTTTCGCGCCGTAATCTCTGTTCATGCCTGAATCTTCCCATTCGACAGAGAGAGGGCCTTTATAGTTAATGGCGTTAAGCTCGCGGATTATGTTTTCAAAGTCTACATCGCCGTGACCAAGAGAACGGAAGTTCCAGCCGCGCTTGATATCGCCGAAGGTTAAGAAAGAACCGAGTATACCCGCTTTGCCGTCCAAAGTTACCGCAGTATCTTTCATGTGAACATGTAAAATCTTAGGCGCAAAATCCCTGAGAAAAATTTGAGGAGACACTCCCTGCCAAATAAGGTGAGAAGGATTAAAATTAAAGCCAAGAGTTTTGCGGTTTTTAAATTCTTTCAAAAGCCGCTCGGCGGTATAGTAATCAAAAGCGATTTCCGTAGGATGAACTTCCAGAGCAAACTTAATATTGTGCTTGTCGAATTCGTCAAAAATAGGCGTCCAGTATTTTAGTATATGTTTGTACGCGTCTTCGATCATCTGTTCGGTAGTCTGCGGAAATGAATACCATGATGCCCAAATGGGACTGCCCATAAAACCGGTAACGATTTTTACGCCAAGATTTTTGGCGGCGGATGCCGCATATTTCATTTCTTGAATCGCCCATTTACGAATCTCATCCGGCTTCCCGGCAAGAGCGGCCGGTGCGAGTCCGTTCAAACGCGGCTCCCATGTATCTCCGACGCATTGACCCGGCAAATGAGTCCCGATAGCCCACACCTTAAGCCCGTAATTTTTCAGGATATTCTGACGCTCCTCGACATATTTGGGGTCTGTTGCAGCTTTTTTTAAATCCAAATGATCTCCCCAACAGGCAATCTCTATACCGTCATAGCCGAATGATCTTGCTTTTTCACAGAATTTATCAAAGGGTAAATCCGCCCATTGTCCGGAAAATAAGGTTACCGGTCTTGCCATAATATCTCCTTTTCTGCTTTTTTTCGAAAGAAAATACCCAAAATTAGGGTTTTTTTAGTCTGAAAGCCATTAAAAATAATAGAATAATTACAAATAAAAAGCAAGTACACACTTAAAACATTGTTTAATTTAAAGGTTCGATTAACCTTAAAAAAAAGCCGCCCTTTCGGACGGCTCTTTTTATCAAACTGACGTTCGACTAGAAGCTGTAAACAAACGCTACAGGTACACTGTAAGTTGTTGTAGCTTTGGGTTTTGCTCCGTCGTTCTGAATCTTCAGACCGGCCTGGAACAATCCGCCACCCGCGGGTACTCTTACGTACGGTGCGAGTTCGAAAGATGTCTGAGCTTCGGCGCCTTTGGCGGCTGTTTTCATTACTAAATCGAATGAAATGAAAACGTTAAGTCCGTCCAAGGCGAACCAAGGCATAATACCAACGTGAATTAACTGCTGGCCTTCTGCGCCGGCGGATGAAGGACTGGTACCGTTAAGAATAAATGCACTGCGGAATTTTACGTTAACGGCATCGCTGTTATATGTGGCCGCGAGACCGATGTTTAACGGGTTCTTCGCTGTGCCTTTTACGTCAAACAATGTTGTCGAGAAAGCAGGGTGAATCTGGATTCCGTCTAACGCTGTTACAAGGAATGATAACGCGATAGCGCCGTTGTCTTTCAGGTCTTCATTGTTAATGTTGCCTGAGTTGCCGAAGCCTGCGCCCTTATAGGTAAAGAATATCTTTCCTGTGCCCTGGAGTACATAACTGCCGTTGAACTGAATTCCTTTGGGAATTACGCCGCTTACCAATACAGGATCATCACCCGGATCGAGAGCGAGATTGAGTTCTACGCCTTCTGTCGGATAAACAGATATTGCCAAGCCGTAACCGTCCCAGTTGCCCATCCATATACCGCGCCAGAAACCCCAGTCGTGTGTGGCGATAAAGCCTTCACGGCCCTGGTGATATCCCCATGAAACGAGAGGATCTGTTCCAAACAGACCGTCGCCGTCCGAACCGAGGAAAAGTTTGAGCTGGGGAATAGGTTTCCACCATGCGAAGTTCCTCCATCCGTATTTTCCGCCGTAAGCGTTCGCTCTGACCAAGCCGCCGAAGGTGCCTTCGTCATTCTGGCCTTTTATTACGATGTAACCTGTCTGGCCGGGTCCTTTTTTGGAAAGCCAGTCGGTTGTTCCGTCAGGTGTACCGGGGTGTCCGTTTGAACCTTCCATCATTGCTTTAGCGCCGTCAGCAGTACTGCCTTCGAAAACATACATGAAATTTTCTACAGTACCGCCTACAGATGAATCTGCAAAAGCCGCCCCGGCAATCAGGGCAAACATCACTGAAATTGCTATGATTTTTTTCATACAATCTCCTCCTAAAGATTGGCGTACGGGCAACAATTATTACGTCGTTTTTCCCGTACCGACCTGTCGTAATTAATCGAACCTTTTTTTACAACAAGTCTTACTGAATGAAAGAGGCGATCAACGATCACCATGTTCTCCCATTTATATATAATATATAACATTGTTTTATTGTTGTTGTCAAGTATTTATCTTTTTTTTTGAAAATAAATTTTCAAAAAATTTTAATATTTATAGTCGATTATTACCAAATAAAATCCTTTGTTATTGTATTTTATTAATATTATTTGGTATATATTACGAAATTTCGCCCATTTTTGACCTGTTTCTTGACTATTCGCTTAATTTTATCAATACTGTGCTTATGAAATACATATCGATTTTGGCTTTGGCGCTCTTATTAAGCGTATGTTCTACATCAAAAAACGTAAAAGAAGAGTTTACCGTAGACCACAATTCCCCGAAAATAACGGCGGGTACTATAGAAGTTCAATTTGACAAATTAATAAAAATAACGGGTCTTAGGCAGGTCGAAATTACCGTTGAATATTACCCGATGGAAGACGCCGTCTGCCTTCAATACAGACTTGATTTTATGACATACCATCAATTCTGGAGCAGGGATGGCCGCGCCGCATATTCTAAAGCGTTAGAACAATACAAGGAAGATTTTGAGCAGAAGGCTTTGAGCTTAAAGGGCGGCAAGAAAAGCAGAATAAAGTACGGCAGAACTATAGGTTATTTAATCTGGCAGGCCTTTTCTTATACAGAAAGGGCATACGCAAAGGTAAATATCGACCTTGGCTATGATATAAAGGAAATTTCCAAAAACAAAGCGGCGTTTTTTACCTTATACCAGCGGGAAGCGCTTTTTACGAATGACACGGCAAAAGACGGAAGCAGTAAATCCACTCTTGATATCCTCATGTATTTATCAAGAGCAAAGGCTGATGAATTAGCGGTTTTTTTTGATCAGGATTTTCTGGATAACTTGATTTCGGAAAGTATGAAGCTGAAAAATAATAATCCGTCTCTTGATACTTTATGAGGTAATTATGGAACAATACGGCGGTATTATAGAAAATTTCAGAAAAGAAATGGCTAAACGTATCGTCGGTCAAAATGAAATGATAGACGGACTTCTCGCCGGGCTTATCGCGGGAGGGCATGTTCTGTTGGAAGGAGTGCCGGGGCTGGCGAAAACTCTGGCCGTTAAAAGCCTTGCGCAGATTACGGGACTGGATTTCAAGCGTATTCAATTTACTCCGGATCTTCTGCCTGCGGATTTAACGGGAACATTGATCTGGGAACAGTCGTCGAATGTTACACATTCGAGCGGTAATTTTTCCGTGCGCCGCGGGCCGATCTTCGCAAATGTGATTCTTGCGGACGAAATTAACAGGGCTCCCGCAAAAGTTCAATCCGCTCTGTTGGAAGCAATGGAAGAAAAACAGGTTACTATCGGCGAAAAAAGCTATCCCCTGCCCAACCCTTTTTTTGTGCTTGCGACTGAAAACCCGATTGAACATGAAGGAACTTATTCTCTGCCCGAAGCGGAGCTAGACCGTTTCCTTATGAAACTTCTTATCGTGTACCCCAAGCCTCTAGAAGAACTTGATATCGTAAAGAACAGCGCCCCGTTTTCTGCCGCCGAAAAAACTACGCATCAAACGCCGCTTTCCCCTGTACTGGATGCCGAAGCGCTTAATGTTTTACGTAACACGGCGGATTCAATTCATATTGACGAGGAAATAAACAAATACATTGTGTCGATTGTAACCGCTACCCGCCCCATATCCAAATCCACAGACGGAGTTTACCGTTATATGTCATTCGGCGCGTCTCCGCGTGCGTCAATCGCTTTGTACCGCTGCTGCAGGATTTTCGCAATGCTGGAAGGACGGAATTTTGTTACCCCCGAAGACGTTAAAAACGCAGCGCTTCCCGTCTTGCGCCACAGAATTGTTCTTTCCTACGAAGCCGAAGCGGAGGGAATGGACGCGGACGCGGTTATCGCGAGAATTCTAAACCACGTTCCGGTTCCATAATACGGGAACAGCGCATGGAAACAAGCGAGCTTCTGCGCAATATCACTACCTTACCCATTATTTCAAGCGGCCTCGCGGAAGAAATGCTTGCCGGAAATTTCCGTTCCATTTTTAAGGGACAGGGAATGGAATTTGACGAAGCCAGACATTACGAGCCGGGCGATGACATTCGTTCCATCGACTGGAACGCAAGCGCGCGGTTCGGCACTCCTTTTGTAAAAATGTACAGAGAAGAACGCGAATTAACAATCCTGATTTTACTGGATATATCCCCTTCAATGCACAGCGAAGGCGGCGCGCGCCTGAATAAAGTTCGCGCGGGGAAAATAGTACATGAAAGCGGCGCGCATGAAATCAACTCCCATAAAATCATCACCCCTTACGAGCAGGGACTTATCAGCGCGGCGTTAATCGCATTCTCCGCCGAACACACGGATCAGCAGTTGGGAGCTTTTTTCTTTGACAACAAAATTGAAAAAGTTTTCCCTCCACACAAAGGACGAGGACATATAATGGCGCTGATAATGGCGGCTCTGCGGTATCAAAATCAAATACCGCCGCGCAAAGACAAACAAGGCAGTAACATTGCTTCCGCTCTGGCTGGTGCACAACGCCTTTTAAAAAGACGCTCCCTTATCGTTGTAATTTCGGATTTTTACAGCGTCAACTGGGAACATGAGATGGCAAACTTATGCCGCAAACACGACGTTATCGCCCTGCGGATAGTTGATCCGCCCGATCTCCCGTGGAAAGGATTGATAACTCTGGAAGATCCCGAAACCGGAGTCCGCCTTGAAGCGCCTGCGGGCATGGATTCATTCAAGGAAAGCTGGCTGCAATGGCACAAAGAACGTTCCGGTCTTTGGGAAAATCTTTGCAGGCGCGCCGGAGCGTCTTTTTTGGAACTTGCAACAGACGAGGACGCGCCTTCTTCCCTGTTAAAATTCTTCGGCTCGCGCGGATTCGGAGCGCACGGGTTCAACAGGCGCGAGACGCTAAGGTACAAATAATGAAAAAATACGCGGCGTTGATTTTTTTTATTTTCTCTTTTACCGCCGCTTACTCGCAATCCGGCGGAATTATGTTAATTCCGAATATTGTTTATGTGGGAGATTCCGCCGTCCTTGCCGTTCCTCTGCCGGCTACAATTTCAAATTCAAACGACATTATCCTTACATCGCTGTCGCCGAATATTCCAAAAGACGATAACATTGATTTTCACCGCGTAATACTAGAACGGCGCGTAACGGGAAGCAGGCTGTTAATCGAATTTACTGCGTTTGTTCCCGGTTATCTGAAACTGCCTGTAATAGAAATCGGCGGCGAATCTTTCGGCGGCTTGTCCGTAACGATCAATTCCGTTATTGATTCGCGCAAGCCGCTGGAACTTTCCGGATACGCTTCTTCGCTTGCGATGCCGGGAACAGCAATGATACTTTACGGAACTTTGGCGACCGTAATTTTTATTCTTTTGTTGATCCTCTGGTTTGTTTTTAAAGGGCGTAAATATATAAAAATATGGGCGGAAAAATGGAAACGGCTCCGTCTCTTTACATTTATACGAAACATGGAAAGACGCCTTCAAAAAGCGCTTTTAAGAGGCGGAGACATGCGGACAATTCTGGATAAATTATCAGATACGGTAAGGGATTTTCTTTCGGTTCTGACAAACACAAATTGCCGCTCCATGACCGCCCGCGAATTCAACAAACTGCCGGAGCAAGTGATCCAAAACGGCGCTTTTTTGGGAGATTTTTTCCGCCGCTGCGACAAATTCCGTTTTTCGGGCGAAGAGGTTACATTGCGCGACATATCAGGGTTGTTAAACGATCTGCGAAGATTCATTGAGGTTTTGTATATTCAGGAAAATTCGATAGGAGCAAAAAAAGGAGGTACAGCGTGAATTTCGGGGTTGACCGTCCTCTTGCGATTGCGGCGGCGTTTATCCTTGTTCCTCTCGCTTGGATTATTCTTTCGCGGCTGAAAAATCCTTTTGTCACATACATTCCGCTCGGAGCGCCGGGCGGCGTACCTTTCAAATCTCAGCATATGGGCGGACTTGTAATCTTAATGAAAATTCTGGAATTTATCGGAGTAGTTTTACTGTTCTTCGGCGCGGCGGGTCCCGTAACAAAAAAAACGGAAACTGTCTGGCTTAACAGGGGAGCGGATATAATTTTTATTCTGGACGTAAGCCCAAGCATGGCCGCGCTGGACATGGACGGGAAAAACCGTTACACAACAGCGAGAAATTTAATTATTGAATTCGCGGACAAGCGGCTGTCCGACAATATAGGGCTTACGGCGGTAGGAACCGATGCCGTTCTGCTCCTTCCGCCGACCACCGACAGGGAAGCTCTTTACACGCGCCTTGAAAAACTGCGCATCGGAGAAATGGGCGAAGGAACCGCGCTTGGAACGGCTCTTGCCGCCACTGCGTATCACTTAGACAAGTCCAACGCAAAACGTAAAATAGCGGTTCTTATTACGGACGGCGAAAACAATGCGGGTGCGATTCAACCGGAAACAGCCGCGTCCATGTTACGTGAAATGGGCATATCGCTGTGGATAATCGGAATAGGAACGGCGGGAGAAGTCCCGATAGATTACCTTGATCCTTACACAAAAGTAAGGCGCGCCGGCCTTTTCGATTCCCGCTTTGACACGGAAAGCCTGCGCCTCTTGAGCGCCGCAGGAGGGGGTACTTTTATTTTCGCCCCTACAGCTAACAGCTTTGCCGACGCTTTTACAAAATTGGACGAAGGCGAAATAACGGTGCAAATATCCCGCCTGATTAACCGCAGAAATCCGGTTTCAATATACTTTTTATTGCCGGCTATACTTTTAATCGGGGCGGTTTGGATAAGCAAGCGAATTCTTTATAAACATAATTTAAGCGAAGAACTCGGAAAAAGAATGAAAGCTTCGGCCGTTTTTTTCTTTCTTTTCGCCGTATTCGCCGTTACCGCAATAATCAATCCAAAATGGGGGACACAGTTAACGGTTTCCGAATACCGACGGGGGCTGGACGCGATTTTTGCCGTTGATGTCTCTCGCAGTATGGATATCCATGACGCGCAGGAGGACAGTTCTCATTCGCGCCTTGAACGCGGCGCAACAATCGCGATGGATACAATCAAGGCGGTTCCGGGCGCGCGTTTCGCGACAGTCATCGGCAGAAGCAAAGGGTATTTATCGGTTCCGCTGGCTTGGGACACCGAAGCGCCGTTAAGTTTCCTCCGCTCGCTGGACGCGGCTTCCATGACAGGCAGAAGCACCAATCTTGAAGCTCTTGTAAACGCGGCGACGGATTCCTTTGACGAGTCGTCTCCTGCAAAAAAAGTGATTATCCTTGTTTCGGACGGCGAATCGCTCGGCGGCATTTTGGGAAACGCGCTTAACAGATGCATAAAAGAAGACATCATCGTAAATACGGTCGCTCTCGGCAGTGAGGCGGGGCGGCTGGTTCCGCAGTATCAAAACGTCGTGGAGGTTCCCGCCGTTATCAGTAAAAGAGATACCGCCGTTATGCGCATGGCCGCCGAAAAGACGGGAGGCATTTACATTGACGGAAGCCGGGATGACGCATCCGCAGTCCTTGCAAGCCATCTTTTTTCGATTTCGCTTCAAACAGGCGAAGGCAGAGGTCATCCCGGTCCGAAAGAAAGGCGGTCGTTTTTTATTATTCTTGCCATTATCGCTTACGGTTTTTCCAAATTTATCCCTTTAATTTCCAGTTTGTCTTTTGCATCGTTAGCCGCTATTATTTTTATGTTTTCTTCCTGCTCGGAAGGCAAATTGCTTTTACTGGAAGCGAATTATCTGCAAACGCGCGGCAGGTACGACGAAGCGCTCTTACGCTACTTAAAAGCGCATGATTATAAAGACGCCGCCCCTTACGCCGAGTACGGGCTTGGACTGACATTTTACCTGTTGGACGAAAGTAAAGCCGCTCTTAAAAGTTTTGACAATTCGCAAAAGATATTGGATACCCTTCCGGACAGCGGACACAGCGAACTGCGTTTTAGGAACAGTTACAATTCAGGAATAATCTTTTTTGAGGAAGGCGATTACAAATCTGCGGCGGCGGCCTTCAAAGAAGCTCTGCGCGCGGACGGCCGTAAGATAGAAGCAAAACGCAATCTTGAATTAAGCCTTATGTCCGCCGCGCGGCAGGCAAAAGACGAAAACGCGAATGAAAACCGCCGTAACAGCGAAACGCGCGAACAACTTTTTAATTTTATCCGCGAAGAAGAACAAAGGTTATGGAAAAGCCGCGAATGGGCGCCTGAGGAAATTTCCACAGGCCCGGATTACTGAAAAGTTGATTATTTTAAGTTCTCAAGGTTAAATTCAACCGTTTGCGCCAGAGACGAGAGAAATTTATTTGACGATTCAAGGTAGGCGCAAAAAGAATCTTTTTCCGCGCTTTCGCTTTCATTGTTTTTATTTTCGGCGGCGGGAAAGAGAAAACCTGCCACTTCTTTTACTTCGCTGTCGGCGATACGTCGCATTATTTCGTCCAATTCTTTTAAGAGTTTATTCTGTTTGCCGGGATCCGATTTGCCTTTTAAGGCTTGCCGCGTAATTTCCGCGCCCTTTTTGGCGGCGTTCCCGATATCTTCCAGCCCGCGGATTAACGCGGCCACGGCTTTCGCGTAACGCTCGGCGCGTCTTTGTTTTTCTTCAGGATTGTAAAAATCATTTTCTATTTTTGTAAACGCTTCGGCAATTTTCTTGTCAATTTCGGCTCTGCGCTCGGGAAGAGAAAGAAGAGTTTCAATTGCCGAGGATTGAATGCCTGCGATTGCCAGTCCTTCTCGGAAAAGGCCGAAATTTTTTACTTCGGGGTGCTTATGAAAATTGTTTTCGAACCATGCGGCATAGAGAGATAAACGGCGATCTGTAAGAACTTGTCCGCCACCGGCTATGCCACCGGCGATGCCACCGGCGATGTCTTTGACTGCACAGGGAGCGTAGAACGGAGAGCCGTCGCGCAGGGCGCGCACCACCCATGTTTCGACGGGGTTAAAACGTGTCGAAAGAGAATTGGATCGCGTCTCAAAAGCCGCGCCCCGGAAATGTGTTTTAAAATCGGGGAACGCGAGGTCAAGACCGGCAATCCAGATTTCGTTTGAACCGAGGATCCGCGCAAAATCCCACGCGGTAGTGGAAACGGAGCCTCCTGCACCTAGCGTCCCTTTGGGATCAACCTGTTTTTCCACAAAAGAGCCAAGAGGGAAAAGGGAGCCGCAAAGAAAAATATTTTTAAAAGGCAGGCGAAGGACGGGAGGATAAACAGCGGATTCCGCTATAAGCGCGGTGTGTCCGCACGGGCACCTGTCAAGGTGTCGGCTGTTCCAATACTGAGGGTCTACCACAAGGACAAAATCAGGCTGAACACCGTTATCCGTGAAAAAACGAAACGATGTATCTACGGCGACAACAATGCACCTTTTGCGGATTTCCTGTAAAAAAGGACGCACTTTGTCCAAGCCGGGACCTGCGGCTGCAAGAAAAACAGGAACACCTACGGTGACACCGGCGGTGACACCGGCGGTGACACCGGCGGTGACTCCGGCGGCCAGCCCCTCAAGACGCGAAATGCCTGCGTAATCGCGGATTGCGCTGATGTTACGCGACAGATTTCGAACCCATCGTTTTCCGAAACGTTTCAAAGTGGCGGAATTAACATCATCCCTCATCGACCATGTGCGGATCTTCTCTTCCGCAATTCCGTACCATTCTTTATCAAGGTCGATAAGCGCCCTGTTGCGGATAACGACAGGTTCCGCCTTCTCGTTTGCGGAAATAAATCCGTCCGCCGCGTTAAGCGCGTTTGTAATTCCTTCTCCCGTTCCGCCTACGACAAAAATGATTCTGTTTTTGGAAAGGAAATCGCTTAAGTCCCTTGTCTCAAACGCTTTGACAAGCAATATTCTGTGTTTTTCAACTATTATAATTGGCCGTCCGGTTCCGGCGGCAACGCAAGCTTGTGCGGCGTCGTCGGCATACGCCGTTGCAGAGTAACCAAGACCAAAACCGAGTATAACCACAGAACCGTTACCCGCCGCCGATTGAGCAAGACGAAGCCCCTCCCGCGCCGGGTCGCGCCCCGAATGGATATTTACGCCTTTTATGCAAAGAGACGGATCCCCCGAGGATGCCGTGATAATTTTTATATCATCAGGCGTAAAAAAATCTTCATTGCGGGTAATTTCTTCAAGAAGGCCCGGAAAATGTTCGATCAGGGCTTTGCGGTTCTTTTCCCAAACAGACACGGCTATTCCAATTCCAAAATTATTTTCATTCCGTCCGTAACAGGGGTTCCTGCAGGCGGGCTTTGACGGCGCACCCAACCTTCACCGCGGATTTCCACATGGACATCGTCGCGTAACAGAAGCGGGAGAAGCACTCTTTTTGAGATGCCGGAAAAATCCGGCACTTGACTGCCGATAACGGGAAGACGCGGCGCGGGAATATTTACCGAAGGCGGATGCGTAATCTGCGGATTGCGTCCGCGCGGAATGCCGATATAATCGATAAGAGACTCCGCCGCCTCGCGTATCGCGGGAGCCGCGATTCTTCCGCCTAAAATTTCGCCTCTCGGTTTAATAATCGCAAGATACAGAATAAGCGAAGGCGACTCGGCGGGAAGCAGGGCGATACAGCTTGCGATAAAATCGGTTTCGGAATATCTGCGAGTAGCGGGATCAATCAATTGAGCGGTTCCTGTTTTTACCGCAAGCGAAAGATCTTCAACGGCGGCGCGCCAGCCGGTCCCGATACTCGAGGCGGTATCTACCATGTAGGAACGCATGTCTTTCGCGGTTTGCGCTTTCAAGACACGCCTTCTTTCCACGGCCTTCCACTCTTTAACATTGCCGTCCGGAGACATAATATGCGATACAATTCTGGGAGAGATTAATATGCCGTCGTTCGCAATAACGCTTGCCGCCTGTAACATCTGGAAAGCGGAAACCGCTATTTCCTGACCCATCGCGATAGTGGGCTTTGTCCTGTCCGACCACTGTTCGCTGCTTAAAAGATAGCCTGATGTCTCTCCGGGGCTTCCCGCTCCCGTACGCGAGCCAAAACCGAAATCCGTTAAAAGCTTATAAAACGCCCCTCCGCTTAACCGGTCGGAAGCGTATGCCGCGCCCGCGTTACAGGAGTGAATAATTATTTCTCTGGCGGTTACACTGCCGTGTGTGCCGAGACATTTAATTTGACTGCCCCTGTTTGTGACATAAACGCCGTTGCAGAAAAACGCCGTGTTACCCGAAATAGCGCCCGAGTCCATCAATGCCGCCATGGTGAAAACCTTGAAGACGGAACCCGGTTCATAAGCCCAGATAACGGGACGGTTCATACGGCTTGTCTCGTCCGAAGCGCGGATGTTGTTCAAATCAAAGTTCGGCACGGAAGCGGAACCGATAATATCGCCGCTTCGCGGATCCATCGCAAGAAGCATCACCGCTTCGGCGCGGGTGTCTGTCATTGTTTTGGAAGCAATACGTTCAAGAATATGCTGAACATTTGTATCGATTGTCAGCATTACATGAGAGCCTTTACCGTAGGAACTGCCGCCTGCTTCCTTTCCTTCCAAAATGCTGTTAAAAGCGTATTCAATTCCTTCCAGCCCGTGATTTTCAATACCCACAAAACCGACAATCTGGCTCGCAAGATTTTTTTCGGGGTATAGCCTTCCGAAAATCGGTTGAACCGTTACTCCCATAATTTTTTTTTCTTCAAGAAGGGCGCTTAAACGCCTTGCGGCGGCATCATCAATTTGTTTCTTAATATACAAAAAATCTTTTTCGGAAGAAATTATAATTTTTCTGATCTCTGATGAAGGCATTTCCAGCAAGGGCGCAAGTTCGTTCGACAAAAAATCAATATCGGTTATTGCAGGACGCCAAACAGATACATCGGCAAAACGGATTTGAATGGCGAGGAAATGCCCGTTGCGATCCATTATCGAGCCGCGCTCCGTAACAGAGGCGCTTTGGCGGAGATTGGGAACTTTGCCTTTTAACATCAGGTTGCCGTAATAAACAAGCAGATATACCGTGAATAGAATAAGACCCGTGAAAACAAAAATATACCGCTTTTTAAGATTCATCTAATATCCCAACACCTTACCTATTATATTATCAATTGGGACAAAACCGTAAGAGCGCGAATCATAAGATACATTTTGATTATCGCCCTCCGCAAAAAAGCCCGTTTTATCGGTCTCGACACAGCGTTTTACGGCCAGTTCCCCGGACGGCGTGTAAAAAATCACAACCTCCCCTGTTTTTGGGTTTGACCATCGGATAAGGTACCTTTGCATCCACGGAAGCCTCAATCCGTACCTGAGGCGGTTGATTATCAAGACTTTTCCGCTTTTAATCGAAGGCTCCATTGAACTCCCTTGGGCTATAATAAAATCAAAAAAGAAAATTTTTAAGAAAAAAGCGGCAAAAAGCGCCAATAAAACAGCTTTTGTTCCATTCATATATAATCCCATTCGCGTTTTTTGTCGATAAATCCAATATGGCACCATTAATGGAAAAACAACGCATTGCAAAACGTGTTATTTCACAAGGTCATAATACCAAATCGGCAGTTTATAATACCGGATTTATGAGCCATTTTGATCAAAAAAACGTCAATTACAGAAAAAAAAGCACCGTATCAAACGCGTACTGCAAAAGCGAAAAAACGGGAAGCGGATTCAGTTTCCCGATACCTTCGGTCGCTTCCGCCGCCGTTATAGCGGGAGTCATACTTATAACACTTATAGCGCTCAAATGGGAAGATTTTAATATAAAAATGCCCGAAAAATACGCCTTTAATATTGACGCCGAAAAAACAGTCCCCCAGACAATGCAATACGCCTCGACAGGGATCCCGTCCTTGGTGTCAGTCGCCGAACCCGAGGTGCCAGTCACCGCTCCGGAGGTGCCGGTCACCGAAAAACCGGTGTCAGTCACCGCCGAACAAGAGCTTATAACCTTCAAATGGCAGCAATATAAGGTGCAAAAAGGGGATTCCGTATCGGTAATCGCCAAAAAATTCGGGGTTTCCATAGGCGCGGTCATATCTTCAAACAATATCCGCAACGCCAGAGTGCTTAAAGAAGGAACTGTTTTACGTATTCCCAATATCGACGGTATCCCCTACTCGATTAAATCGGGCGACAGTCTTTCAAGAATTTCGGTCTCATTTAATGTTCCGTTGGACGTTATTCTCGATATAAACGACTTAAAAAGCGACGTAATCAAGGCGGGAGAGACCATTTTTATCCCCGGCGCGAGAATGAACGACTTAGACCTTAGAATGAGCCTTGGGGAATTATTTGTTTATCCCGTCCACAGCAAGCATTTAACCAGCGGTTTCGGCATGAGAAAAGACCCGATAAGCGGGGAATTGAATTTTCATACCGGCATAGACCTTCGCGCAAATACGGGCGCGACGGTTATGGCTTCCATGGAAGGGATTGTCTCGGTAATAGGCGAAAACTGGCTGTACGGAAAGCATATAATCTTAAGCCACCCTAACGGGTATAAAACCATGTACGCCCACCTTAGCTCCGTCTCCGTAAAACAGGGGGACAAGGTAGCGCAGGGGCGGAAAATCGGGGAAGCCGGAAACACGGGTTACAGTACCGGCGCCCATTTGCATTTTACTGTCTACGACAAGAACGGGAAATTGATAAATCCGCTCGATCTTTTAAATTAATTTGACTAACTAGGAGACATTATGCGTAAGTTAATACTCATTCTTTTGGCATTTCTTGCGATATTTACCTACATTCGGGCTTTTGAAGGGGCCCAAGCTTCTGAAAGATTGGCTGAATTACCTGTGGAAATAACCCGCTGATATATACTACAATTATAGTATGACATACGGAAAAAAACCCGCCGCTGTATCGGACGTATATAATTTTAGCGATGTGGTAGATCGGGCATGCGAACAATTAATGGACCGTCAAATCAAATACTCAATCCGGCGAATTCAATCAATGGATGAACGCCTTGCCGTGTTGGAAAAAGAACTGGACGATTTTTTATCGCAAAAAAACAAGGAATTATAATGATAAAACGGCAAATCCTTACGGTGATTGTCTTTTTCTTTTTCGGGATTTTCCGCCTTTTCGGATTCAGTTTCAGCAATTTGATTCTGTCAAACGACGACAGGCTTTTATTCAGAGCGGATTTTGAAAATCAACATGAGATTTTTGTTACCCGCCTTACGGATATGTCCATGCAGCAACTGACAGCTTTTCCGGAGAGGCTTGCGGTTATTAACAGCGGAAGAACAATTCTTGTCCAAAACCGTTTTGGGGCGGCTAAGATTCCGGTTACAGGCGGTATACCGGCGCAGATCGCGGGCTTTCCGTCTTTTGCTTCGGGAAATGTGCCGCTCAAAGGCAGATCGCATGAATACGCCGTTTCAGGCGACGGGAAATGGATTCTTTTCATAGAGCCTGTCAGCCCCGCATTCGGAAATCTTATACTTGTAGAAAATGAAAGCGGCGCGAAATTCGTTATAAGCGAAAGGATCGAACTGCCCAACACGGAATTTCCCGCTTGTTGGAATCCGGACTCGCGGCTTTTTGTATACGCAAAGGGCGGAAAGCTTTTTTATTTCCCGATACTTAACGATCTTACGGTAATAGCGGACGAGCGTTTCAGGAACATAGGCCCCGGAGAAATAAGCTCGGTTGCGTGGGGACAGCAGGGGGACTTTTACTATTTTACGGGCAATACCCTGTACCGCGTTTTAAACCCCGAGCTTTTTACAAGGACAATTTACGGCGATTTCCTTTCAATTGGAAGCGTAACAGCCGTTCTTCCTTTTGACTTTGAGCCGGGTTTCGACAAATTCTGGATATCCCCCAACTCAAACTCGGTTTTAATTAATAAAAAAGGAAAAAGCCTTTTTTTGTTTTTGTTGGGTGAAAATCAATATAACAATTCGGCGCTTCCGCACATTATGCTTCCGCAGGGAGCGGGCAGTATCGAAGTGTTTTGGCCGCCGTCCGGTCCTCTTACGATAGTGTCTTCTCTTAAAAAAGAGCTTACAGTCTGGCGTTTTGAAATAAACGGAAAATCCGTAAGAACTTCGGCGCCGGCGGATATTCCCATGACTTCAAACGGCGTCCTTTCTCCTGACGGGACAAAAGCTCTTTTTTGGGGAGACAAGGGACTGGAACTTTGGGACTATTCGAATTGGCGGCTTATTCAGAAATTAAGCGAGAACAGGATTCTTTCCTGCGCGTGGATCAACAGCAGGGAATTCGTTATCGGGAACACAAATTTTATTGAGGCGATCAGCATCGGCGCTTCGGAGTACTCGCGAAGAAGGATATGTCTTTCGGGAGCCGATGAGTTCGGCTTTGAGGATAACAGCCGCAATCAGCGCATATTCGCAAGAAACGGAGGCGAATGGTTCGCAAGTAACGGAAGAAACGCGTGGGCGCCCGTGTCGGAGCCATTAATGCGAAATGTCTCGCTTGCTTCCGACAATTTCCGCGTTTTTCTGGAGCCTCAAATAAACGGGCCTTTTACGAATATTCCGATGATACGCAACACATCTTCCGTAGGCACAACGTCGCTTGTTTCGCGTCATTCCGCCAGCGGCGCTTACAAACAGGGACGCAACATTCGAGTCGCTTTGTGCTTTGACATTTATGACGACGAAACGGGATTATCCCAGACGCTTAACGCCCTGCGCCGTTTTAACATAAAAGCCACTTTCTTTTTGAACGGCGATTTTATCCGCAGATGCCCTAGCGCGGCGGCGGCAATTGCCGCGGCAGGTCACGAGACGGCTTCTCTTTTTTACGCGCCTATTGATCTATCGGACGCGCGATACAAGGTAACGCCTCAGTTTATCGCACAAGGGCTTGCGCGTAACGAAGACGAATTTTACCGCGCAACGGGAAAAGAGTTGGCCCTGCTTTGGCATCCGCCGTTTTTCCGCAGTTCAAGCGCGATAAACTCTGCGGCGGCGGCGGCAGGATACATTACCGCCGCGAAGGACATTGATCCCGGCGATTGGCTTTCCAGAGACGAAATGTTAAAACTCGGCATACGCAGGCTTTCTTCTTCGCAATTAATCGAACAAATAGTCGAAAAAAGAAAAAACGGTTCTGTTATTCCCGTAAGACTCGGAATTAATCCGGGAGGCAGAGACGATTATCTTTTCCAGCGAATCGACGTACTGCTTGACGCGCTTATCCGTTCGGGCTGTGAAATTGTCCCTGTTTCCGCAATCGTCAGGTAATGAACAATTCTTTTTCGGCATTACCGGGGTTAATAGAAAAAACCTTTCCCATGCCGGGGCGTTTTCATTCCGCCCTGCCCTCGCAGATCGCGGAGCTTTCCCGTCTTCTAACGGGAGCAAGGGGAGACCGTTCACTATCATACCTAAGCCGTCCAAATTACCTTTCTGCCTACCTGCGCTATTTTTTGCCGTGGAACATTTTACGCCTCTGCCGCCTTCTGCCTTCTCTTGACCTTCCTCTTCGCGCGGGAGACTTAATCACAGACTTAGGATGCGGCCCGCTGACCTTTACGGCGGCGCTTTGGCTCTCACGCCCCGACTTGCGCTCCGTTCCGCTTGAATTCTTCTGCACAGACAACTGCGCACCGGCCCTTGCCGCAGGGAAAAAGTTTTTTGCCGCTTTAAGCGCAGACGGAAACTGCGCATGGAAGGTAAACACAGCGCGTGAGAAGATAAATCTTAAAACAAAATCTGTTTTTACGCGGAAAAAAGCGGTTCTTGTCTGCGCCGTGAACTTATTCAACGAAATATACGAAGATCTTCCTCATTCCAACAGTGAAGCCCTTAAACGCATGGCATCCGATGCCGCACAGTTGATGCACAATCAAGCAACGCCTGAAGCTCGTATACTTACAGTTGAGCCGGGAGTGCCTCAATCGGGGCGTTTTATCGGTTTTTTGCGCTCCGCTTTTCTGGAAATGAACCGCACTCCCCTGTCGCCGTGCACACATTCGGCGGCATGCCCAATGCCCGGCGGCGGTAAAACAACAGGCGGCAAGTCCGCAAACAAAAAAGAACGCTGGTGTCATTTTGCTTATGACACAACGGACGCTCCAAAAGAACTTCACCGTCTTTCCGCCGCCGCAGGTATCCCAAAGGAACGGCTTGTGTTAAGTTATTTACTGGCGGGCGGCGAAAAACAGCCGCAAGCGCCGCTCGCGAAGCAAGCGCCGCTCGCGGAAAAAGTACGGGTAATATCAGACGCATTTTCGCTTCCGGGCGGAAAATACGGAAGATACGGTTGTTGTTATAACGGTCTTGTTCTTGTAACAGGGGATAAAATCCGCATCGAGAAAATCGCTTCCGGGGAACTTGCACCGAAAAACGGTATGAATAGCGCACGCGACGAAAAAAGCGGCGCTTTGATAATGGAGCTAAAATGAAGAAAACACCGCTAATTTCCAGTCTGCATACCCACACTGTTTTCTGCGACGGCAGAAACGACATAGAAACCATGTGCAAAGCCGCTTTTGAAAAAAAACTTTGCGCGTTGGGATTCAGCGCCCATGCGCCGATTACAAAAAAGACAGGCATTGAAAGCGACTGGCATTTGAAAGACGATAGAATTATTGAATATGTAGAACAAGTGCTTGCGGCAAAAAAACGCTGGCGCGGTAAACTGGATATTTTACTTGGTTTTGAAATTGACTATATCAAAGGTTTGCGCTGTGCTTTGGACAGCGACATTACGGAAGTAAACCCCGATTATTTAATAGGAAGCGCGCATTTTCTTGTTCCGGCAAACGGCGCAAAACCGTTTACTGTGGACGGTCCGCAAGAAGAATTTACTCAAGGTCTTAACGAAGGTTTCGGAGGAGACGCGCAAGCGTTAATGAACAGTTATTACGACGCTCAAGCCGAAATGATAACGCTCGGCGGTTTTGAAATTTTGGGGCACGCTGATTTACTCAAGAAAAATTGTATGGGGAAAAATTTATGGCCGCAGGAAATCGAGGACTGCCGTCAAAGAGAAATTGCGATTGCCGCAGGTAAAGCGGGCATTATCGCGGAAGTAAACACGGGAGGAATTAACAGAAAAAAGATTAACGAGACTTATCCTTCTATATCTTTTTTAAGATTTTTTCGTGAATATAATGTACCTGTAATTATTACCGCAGACGCTCACCGCGCTGAAGATATTACAGGAAATTATGATATTGCGGCGCAAACTCTTTTATCCGCCGGTTTTTCGGAATATATAAGTATTTTCCGAAAAAATACTAAAATGATTATATATAAAAAAGAAAAACTTGTTAATTTGCTTGCCGATAAATAATAAATTACTTATTATTTATAACGGAGGCTAACATTATGAATATAAATAATAAATCACCCGGAACACTTCTGCTTGAGTTTATCGGTAAAAACGGACTTAATTGCAACAGGGTTGCAAAAAAAATCAAATGCAGCCAAACAGCGTTAAGATTGATTAGCCTTGATAAAAGCCGCATTACTGCATCTGTCGCTGTCAGGCTTGCAAAATTTTTTAATACCAAGCCCGAATTTTGGCTGTTATCGCAGATGAAATACGATCTTGTTAAAGCCGCCGGTAACAAAAATCTAAATAAACAGCTAAAAAATATCGCGGCTATCTAGAGCTTTTTATATCGAGCCGAGAGCAAAATTCATGGATTACGCACTGCGAACAGAACGGGCTTATAGGGCGGCATAACCTCTGCCCGTAAAGAACTAAAAGGCGGTTTATCCTTTTCCAGAATTTTTTCGGAAGAATTTTTCTTAAAATCATTTCGGTTTCTTCAGGATCTTTACTTGAAAGCCATCCGCATCGGTTAGAGATTCGATGAACGTGTATATCAACGCAAATAGCGTCAATATCAAACGCTTCGTTAAGAACCAAGTTCGCGGTTTTTCTGCCGACGCCGGGCAGAGAAAGCAGTTCTTCCATAGAAGAAGGAACATTGCCTTCGTATTCTTTAAGCAGAATAGCGGCTATTTTTTTTAACGATGCGGCTTTGTTTCTGTAAAACCCCGCAGGATATATCAATTTTTCGATTTTTTCCTGTTTAAGAGAAGCAAGCTCTGCTGGATTTTTCGCTTTTTCAAGAAGCCTTTGCGAAGCGGCAAGAGTTACATCGTCTTTTGTGCGCAGGCTGATAATTGTAGAGGCAAGCACCGCCCACGGAGAGCTCGTACCTAAGGTACGTTTATAATGTTCCGCGACGGTATTCACCGAAGGGTCTTTCGTACCGAAGGTACGCGTATCTTCGGTACGTTTCCATTTTTCAAGTGCGGTAAAAATCGCGTTCCAATTTATTTTTCCAGAAGGCATACCGCGTAAGCCTCCACCGCGTTTCCCTTGCCGACCTGCCCCAAACCTTCGGCGGTTTTTCCTTTAACAAATATATTATCGATTGAAACTTCAAGGGCGGCGGCAAGTGAATTGCGGATAACGTCTCTATATGGAAGAATCTTAGGCTTTTCGCAGATAATTACACAGTCAAGATTTACGATCCGCCAACCCGCCTTTTTTACAAGTTCAAAGGCGCCGCGTAAAAGTTCCATTGAATCCGCGTTCCTAAACTTAGGGTCGGAGGGAGGAAACAACTCGCCTATGTCGCCTTGAGCCGAGGCTCCAAGGAGCGCGTCGCATACCGCATGGGCAAGAACGTCTCCGTCCGAATGTCCAAGTTCTCCTTTGGTAAAAGGGATCTCAACCCCGCCAAGCAGAAAACGCCGCCCTTTTTTTAGGCGGTGAATATCGTAACCGATTCCGATTTTATTCATTTTTTTCGGGAGAAGCCATTGCAACGCCGGGAAGCGCGCGGAAACTTTTAAATGATATAAACTTAAACGGGTGAATATCCAACGCGTTAGGATACCATCCGTCCAGTTCATTTACATCAACAATGTTAAGGGCGAGGCTGTAAGAGATAGGAAGCACTGCTCCTCTTTCAAGTAAAAGTTTTTCCGCATCCGCAAGAGTGGCAAGACGCCTGTCTCCCTCTTCCGTCATTGATCTTTCTATCAACGCCTCATAATCATCGTCGCTGTAATGGGCATCGTTCAAATTAGAATCGCGCCGCCACATCTGTAAAAACGTATAAGGGTCGGCAAAATCGCCAATCCATGTGGAAGAACCGATTATATAGCCGCTTTCTTTCATAGATTGAAAATACCGTTCGTAAGGGATTACTTCTACCCTTACTTTTAATCCCAGTTTTTCTTTCCACGCGTCCGCCATTATACTGCCGACCTTCGCCGCATCAGGCGAAGGTGTAAGGCGAATAACAAGTTCCGGCATACCTGCGCCGCCCGGGAAACCCGCTTCTTTCATAAGTTTTTCGGCTTCTTCATAGTTGGTCTGTGTTATTCCCTCAACTTCGGGATATCCTGTAATCGGGAAAATTAATGTTTTGGCGGGCAAATATTGACCTCGCCTAATCTCTTCCCACGGCAAAACAAGCGCCATTGCACGTCTTAGCCTGTAATCGTTCCATGGTTTTTCCCCGCTGCGAATATAGTAATAGTGAGTTGCAAACATTGCGTTCATTTTAATACCGGATCGATCGGTTAATGCTTCTATGCTTACGCCGCCGGCAATCCATCTGGCTTCGCCGGAATTCCACAAGTAGGACGCGTCTTCCGCAGTATCGGTGAATTTAAGAATTATACGTTTAAGCGCAACGCGCCTGATATCCCAATACTGTTCATTTCTTAACAGAACAATGCTGTCTTTTTTTATGGAATCGATACGAAACGGCCCGTTACTCACAGGAGGTTTCTTTGACCAATCGTTATTATTAATCATGGAAGGATGTATAGGACTGAACGAGTGATGGCATAACATTGCCGGGAAAAAAGACGCCGGAGAATTTAATTTAACGACCAAAGTTCTGTCATCAACGGCGGAAATCCCCACTTTCTCCTGATCTTTTAAAACACCGTTCCTGTAATCGCGCGCGCCTTCGATAATATCGAACAAACTTGAGTAAGGTGATTCACGTTTTGGGTCAAGAAGCGAAATCCACCCGGCGCGAAAATCCTGCGCTCTTAAAAGATCGCCGTTCGAGAAACGCATATTCCGCTTTAACGTAAAAGTCCACTGCTTTTTATCTTCCGAAAGCTCCCATTTTTCAGCCGCCGCCATAACCGGCTCAAGGGTAAGAGGATGATAAGTAAAAAGCCCTTCGTAAATCCCCGTAAAAATCTGAGCTTCGCTTGCAATAAATGATTTACGAAAATCCAATTCTATATCATGTGAGGTAAAAACTACCGTTAACTCGTCGCGATCGGTAACAGGGGGGCGCGTTGTGGCATAGTCTTGCTTTCCCTGCTCCTGCGGCGCATCTTTTACGGAAGAACTCGCGCATCCGAATATAAATAAAGCGGAAAAAATCACTAAAAACAGCTTTTTCAACTCAATCTCTCTCTTAAAATACATTTCTGGAATTATAGGTTAATTATAGCATAAAAAAGGGGGAAATACAACTCAGGCGGATTATATGACAACAAGATTTATACCTAAAGAGACTATAACGCTAAAAAGCATCACTTTACACGCGATTAGAGACATTGTAACAAAAAAAGTTTTCGCATAAGATATTTTAATCATTCAGCCAGAAACCATAACTGTCGGTGTTATCATCAGGTCCGGCGGTAGCGTTTCTCCATCTACCGCTGTTAGAAGCCTCACTCAAATATACTGCATGACCTTGTTGTTTTGCGGAATTTCTGAGGTTTTGAGGTTCATCACTGCCATGGATAGTCCCGCCTGTTTTATTAAAGGTTCCACGACCAATCCTTCCTCCATTCACAAACACACCGCCGCCATAATTTGCGCAATTATTACTTGAAATTGTGCCACCTTGCATGGTGAATGTTCCACCTCTCACATACACTCCACCGCCTGGTCCTATGATAGTAGTATTACCAGAAATTGTACCGCTTTCCATGGTAAATATTCCATCATTCATATACACACCGCTACCAAGACCGTCGCCATTTTTAATAGCATTTGTATTACCAGAAATTGTACCACTCTGCATTATAAATATTCCGCTACCAATATAAACACCACTGCCATTATTGCTAATTATACCATTCTGCATAATGAATGTTCCTCCTCTCACATACACTCCACTACCACCTTCGTTGCGGTAATACCCTGTATTACCTGTTACCAATGTGTTACCCTCCATACGAAATGTGCCTCCGCTCTCAATTACAACTACAGCTCCATTATTTTCTGAATGTCCCTGCAGTGTAACATTCCTAGCAATGATTGTTTGCCTGGCACCTATACGCAAGAGGCTTCCTTTTGTATTAGATATAGTAAGTGTACCGCCACCTTGTATAGTTACAGTCAATCCGGTAACAGAGCCGAATAAATTTTCGTCAATAACAGGTACGGAAACATTACCTGTTACATTGATAATGTAGATTTGGTCATTTCCGCCATTTCTGATTCTGTTTACCGCCGTGTTCCATGTTGCAACGTTATTTACACTCATAGCAGTTACGCCGTCGGGAACTGCGACGGTAGAACTCTCCTCTTTGCCGGTACCAGTTTTTGATGTTGCTGTAGATGAAAGAGCTGTCTGTGCCTGTCTGCTGCCAGTTGTTGTAGCCGTACCATAAGGAGAACCGCCGCTTGCTATAAGTGATGTCATTATTGGGCTTGAGGCAATATTCCGATTAAACTGCCCCTGCACCTGAGCAGTCTGTACTTCAAGCGCACGAATCCTAATACGGAATCCTGTACCAAGCCTGTTTACCGCGCCAGATACAATGGTTTTAGCGCCGAAAATTTTTCCAATTGCCAAAGCGTCTTTGTCGTCCACTTCGCCGGATAACTGGAAATTTTGTTCAGCTCGGATTGCATCAAGCTGTTGACGGTCAACTACGGAAAAAATCCTGTCGTTTACAGCATTGGCAATTAGTTCATCAATGATGTAATTAGAAAGATCATGGAAAGAGGATTCAATGTTCAAAATAACAACCTTGCTTCCCTTAGGGATATTTTTATTTAGATAGTCAGATGTATCTCGGATTGCAATGTCGAGTTCATCAATTTTGGCGGTATTGTTACTTTTATTTACTGACGAAGAAGGACTGCTTCCGCAACTTATTATAACAACAAGAACTATAATAACCGTTATAATTTTATTCTTCATAATGATTCTCCTTTTATTTTAATTAAGATCATTTAATTTTATTTCATCCATAAATTCACCGTCCACTTTACGACACTCTTCGTTTTCTCGACTAGTTTGCCTTAGTACGCCAATATTCCGCCTCTTTTACATCTATCGGTACTCCCTCTGCACCGAAGAGATAAATCTCTCCAAGTCTGATTTTTGAATTTTTGTTACCCAAATTAGCAGCTTTCTTATACCATTCCACTGCTTTTTCTGGTTTTTTCTTTATACCATATCCGCCCAGATCAAAAGTTTGTCCAATAATATAATATGCAATATCTATTCGTTCGACTTTCTGCTCAATGAATTTGGTTAACCAGCTTTGCGCTTTTTTAAAATTTTTTTGTACCCCATCACCGAAAAAATAAGCTGACCCAATATTATATTGAGCAGATTCGTTCCCTTGTTCGGCAGCCTTTTTAAACCAATAAAATGCTTTTTTTCTGTCTAGTGGTACTCCAACCCCGAGGAAATAATTTGCCCCAATACAATATTGTGCATTTACACTCCCTTGTTTGGCGGCTTTGGTATACCAGAAGTTAGCTTTTTCAAAGTCTTTTTGTACGCCTTCTCCAAGAAAATAACTATCCGCAAGATGACACTGCGCTTCTGCGTGTTTCTGCTCGGCAGACTTGGTATACCAGTACACTGCTTTTTCCAGGTTCCTCGGCAAACCATCTCCTTTAAAATATTTTCTTCCAAGTTCAAATTGCTCTTCAGATTTAGTTGGATTTGTATTCATGTTAAATCTCAATAATTATTTCAATTATAAATCAGGGTTAGTACGAATCTTCTTTGTTACTTTTTCTTCGTAACTTCTGTTTGAATAGTTTAGACATCGCCGCCAATTATCACTTGACATACAATAACCTTCTTTTTGACCTCCGTCCTGATATGTACCGAAAAAATTACATTGTTTGTATTCTCTGTTGAAATACGGACAATCTACATTCGCCATGATTCACCTCCATCAAATAATCGTTTAAAGCCCATCGGCTATTTATTTTTCTGTCCAACGGACAGGAACGCCCAACGGGCGTTTTTCAAAACGTTGAAAACTTCAACGCAAGAAATTCTTTATTATCTACGTACAAAAAGATAACAGATATTAACTTTTTGCCTATTTCTGTTTTCTTTTGGCTTCTTCAAGCATTCGTTTTACTTCCTCATTTTTTGGTTCAACGCTTAATACTGCTTCATAATCCTTAATTGCCAAATCAATATCACCTTTAGCGGCATATACTTGGGCACGGCTGATATACACCATGCTGTCATTATTTCCCAACCGTATTGTCTCATTAAAATCTTCAATTGCCTTGTCATAATCGCCTTTAATTGCATATGTTACGCCGCGAGGATAATACGCAAAAGAAAAATTGGAGTTAAGTTTTATTGCCTGACCAAAGTCTGCAATAGACAAGTCAAAGTTATCTTTTTTACTATACACTCCTGCACGGAAAAAATATGCGCTTGCATTATCAGGGGCTATTGAGATCGCATGATTAAATTCCGCAATTGCTTGATCGTAATCGCGCTTTTCCAAAAAACCACAACCACGGTTGACATATTCTTCAGAATCGGTTAATTTTTCGTCTTCTGCCATGTTATTCTTTGCGCCTCCTACATATTACTCAACAAATTTTTCGCATCAGAAAATGTTATATCATTTGGTTTCAAACTTATGACTTTTTCAAGATCTTTCCTTGCCTTATCTTTTTGATTCAATACACTGTATGATGTCCCACGACCCATGTAAGCAAGGTGATTATTCGGGTTAAGTTTTATTGCTTTGGTAAAATCTTTAATAGATTTATCATATTGATCTAATTCAATATAACAAAGTCCACGTTGTAGATAATATGTATTTTCTTTCGAATTAAGTTTTATTGCTTTTGAATAGTCTATAATGCTCTGATTAAATTGCCCTAATTGATCGTAGGCCATTCCACGAAAATTAAAGGCAACATCTCCTTTTGGATTCAACATGATTGCCTTATCTAATTCATCTATCGCATTTTCAAAATTACCTTTTTTCATTGCTGACACTGCTTGATTGATTATTTCATTATATTTTTGTTCATTCATATAATTCACCTTCAATGTTTATATCCTGCTCTCTTCTTTCTTGATTGACTGTTTCAATTAAATTCCTAGCTGTTTCTTTTATTTCAGGGTAACTTGAAGCAAATTTTATCACTTCCCTCCAATCATCAATCGCTGAACTTGGGCTTCCTATGCAGTAATATGCAATACCACGGTTGAGATATGCTTTAATCTTCACCTCTTCTTGTACATATCCAACTGTATAAAGCACCTCACTAAAATATCCTAGAGCATTACGAAAATCACGTTCTTCAATTTTTTTGCAACCATTATTATAGGAATTCACAATATCCTCTGCACTCTTCATTTAAGAAGCCTCCATTCCTTTGATGTTTATAGTCAATAACGACATTTTTACCTATTAAAATTCCATAAAAACCTAAATTTCCTAATAAAAACCCCAAAAAAGCTACTTTTCTCTTATAAAATCCAATCATTTTGCCTTATCTTTCTCAATTAAAATAATTACTTCTTAATTGGCAGTATTTTATATATTATACGGAAGTTGTCAACCCCCTAATAGGGATTAAAATACTTACTAATAAGATTAATGAAATGACAAGTCTTAGATCAGTACTTGCCTTTAATATGAAGGTACAACGGCAGGTTTTGGGCATTTCGCAGACAAAACTGGCCGAAAAAGTGAATACATCAACTCATTATATTGGAATGATAGAAAGCGAGAAAAAATTCCCCACCCCTGAAATGCTTGAACGTATAGCCGCTGCCCTCGAAATTGACGCACCATCTCTTTTTTCAATAAAATCCTATCCTGTATCCGAAACCGTAACAATCGCAAGATTTCAGGAACAGGTACTTGATGATATTGCACAAGTAATCGCATACCGCGTAAAAGAATTGGAATTGAATACACAATTAAAATAATCTTTTAAATATTTATTTAAAAAACTCCCCTCTAAAGTAAAGCGCCATTCACGGCCGCGCATATATATAGGTATGTGATTTTTCACTTTTGGGCCGTCTTTTGATGTCCTAAAAAACATACTAACTTAGGAGCAATTTATGAAAGTAAACAGAAAAAACAAAGACAGCGTGTTTTCCTTTCTCTTCAGCAATCCAGACATTCTAAGGGAATTGTATTCGGCAATAGAGGGCATCACCCTTCCGCCCGATATTCCCATCGACATCAATACCCTTTCAGGAGTCCTTTACAAAGACAAAATCAACGATCTTTCTTTTATCATCGACAACCG